>MDTB01166439.1_pt1 | contig 25025 bp, 25 predicted proteins | sample 811161 | NCBI WGS metagenome assembly MDTB01 (sample SAMN05326650, study PRJNA326480) | marine metagenome | isolation source: seawater | place: Mediterranean Sea | collected 2009
AATTCTCTATTTATTGCATCAGCAATATCATCTCTAGATATATTTTTTTTAAGGTTCATAAACTTTGAATAGATTGAATAATTTGTTTATTTAAGTTATTTAATATAGAATTATAACATTTTTCTAATGCATGACTAAATGCCAGGGGTGATGCATTCCCATGACTTTTTATTGATATGCCATTTAATCCAATAAGTAATGCTCCATTATAAATTTCAGGATTAACTTTATTTTTTAGAATATTCAAATCTTTTTCAATTATTTTATAAGCAATTTTATTAATAAAAGATTTCCTAAATATTTCTCTTAAATTCGATGTTATAAAATCTGAAATACCCTCAGCAGATTTTAACATTATATTACCGGTATAACCATCTGAAATAATTATATCACAATCACCTAATGTTATTTTATTTGGCTCAATAAATCCGATAAAATATTTTTTTAAAAAACTTTTCGATATTAATTCAGAGGCTTCTTGTAAAAATTCTAGTCCCTTATTATTTTCCGTTCCAATATTTAATATACCAATCTTTGGACTTTTATTATAATTAATAATTTTAAAATAAGAATAACCCATTAAAGCAAATTGTAGTAAATTTGTTCCTGAAACTGTTACGTTTGCACCAAGATCTAACATTAAAGAAAAACTTTTTTTATTAGGGATTAAAGAACAAATTGCAGGTCGATCAATTCCTTTTATCATTCCAACATTTAATCTTGATAAAATCATAATTGCAGCTGTATTACCCGCAGAAACAAAGCCGGAATTATAATTTTCTTTTACGAATTCAAGACCTTTATAAATACTACTATTTTTTCTAGACCTTAAAATAGTATTGGCATTATCATCATCTTTTACATTCTCAGTAGTATTTATAATATCATAATTTTTTATTTTTAAATTTTGTTTTTTAATAATTGAATAAATTTTTTCTTTTTCACCATATAAATTAAATTTTACATCCACATAATTTTTGTTAAAAATTTCAATACCCTTTAAAACTTTAAAGGGACTATTTTCTCCACCCATTGCATCAATGGCAATGGTTATCTGTCTATTAGACATTATTTATTGATTTGCTTGCTTGGATTTTTTATTAAGAACCTGTCTACCCTTGTACATACCAGTAGATTTATCAATTTTATGAGAAAGTCTTGGTTCACCTGAATCTTTATCAAGAATTACATTAATTTTACTTAAAGATAAATGAGATCTTCTCATGTTCCTTTTTGATACACTTGTTTTTCTTTTAGGTACTGCCATAATAGATCACCACATATTGAAAATATTAATATTTGCAAGATTTTTTTTAGAAATTAAATAAAATTAATATTTATTATAATCGTAAATTATCAATATCTTGGTACAATTTAAGTATCTTATTTGATGCTTCATTGAACTTATCTCCTTCAATAAAATCAAATAATTTTAAATATTCTGCAAGAAAATATTGATCTTTATTTTCTTTAAAATCTGGAAATTTACTTAATCTAAAATAAAATTTCTTTACATATGATTTTACATATTTTCCTATAGAAATATCAGAAATACCTTTAACTCTTAAAGATTCATCTAAGTCAGAAATAAATATTGATATTAAATTATCATTTATTAAACTATATTTATTATTATTTTTATAAATACTGTTTTTTATATAAATAATCAGAAAAATTGAAACTACTTCAAATGATGAGTTATAATTTTTATTTTTAAATAAATTATATTCATTAATCAAATAATTACTTTTATATAAAATATTTTTATAAATATTTTCAGCTATTTTCTTCTCTTTGTTTTCTTTTTTTCTAAAATAATGTAAGATCATTTTTGTGTATAAAAAGATTTTGATATTATTAATATATTTTTTGATTACTAGCTGTACTAATAAAACTATTTATTCAGGAAAAATATTAAATCAAGATAATTTAGGAAATATTAACTTCAAAAATAAAGAAACTCTTATAAAAAAAATGGGAAAACCAAGTTTCATTGATCCATTGGAAAATAAATTCTTTTACTATTCGGAAAAAGAAATAAAAAAATCTATATTTAAAAGAAATACAAATTATAGCCTTATGTTTGTTTTTGAATTTGACGAAGAAGAAAATATAATAAATTCAAAAGTATTTGACCTTAAAAATAAAGAAAACGTAGATTTTATTGATGAAGAAACTTCTAATGAAATAGTAAGAAGGGGTTTATTAGAGAGAATTTTTGGGGGAATTGGTGCTCAACAAGAATTACCAAATTCCCCTTAAATTTATTATAAAGATATCGCAGCTAGTAACAATAAAGCTACTATATTAGTAATTTTTATCATAGGGTTTACAGCAGGTCCTGCGGTATCTTTGTATGGATCACCAACAGTGTCTCCTGTTACGGCTGCTTTATGAGCCTCACTACCCTTTCCACCATGGTTACCATCTTCAATATACTTTTTTGCATTATCCCATGCTCCACCACCAGCTGTCATACTTATAGCAACAAATAGTCCTGTAATTATTACTCCTAATAAAAGTGCTCCTAAACAAGATAAAGCAGCAGATTGACCTGCAATAAAATATATAACAAAATAAACAACTATAGGTGATAAAACAGGAAGCATCGAAGGAATGATCATTTCTTTAATTGCTGATTTTGTTAAAATATCTACACAAGTACCATATTCTGGCTTTCCCTTACCTTCCATTATTCCCGGTATTTCTTTAAATTGTCTTCTTACCTCTAAAACAACTGATCCAGCAGCTCTACCAACCGCTGTCATACTTAAAGCACCAAATAAAAAAGGTAATAATCCGCCTAATAAAAGACCTACTACAACATACGGGTTAGATAAATCAAAAGAAACTTGAATACCGTATAGAGGACTATTTGGATCCTTAGAAAAATGATCTAGATCTTCAGTGTATGCAGCAAATAATACTAATGCTCCAAGTCCTGCAGAACCAATCGCGTAACCCTTAGTTACTGCTTTTGTAGTATTACCAACGGCATCAAGTGCATCTGTAGTTTTTCTAACTTTATCGTCAAGATTTGACATTTCAGCTATTCCACCAGCATTATCTGTTACTGGTCCATAAGCATCAAGAGCAACAACCATTCCTGCTAGTGCCAACATGGTTGTAACTGCAATAGCTATACCAAATAGACCGGCAAGTGAATAAGTGGATATAATACCTGCAACAATTATCAATGCAGGTAATGCTGTTGCCTCTAAACTTATAGCCAATCCTTGAATAACATTTGTACCATGACCAGTCGTAGAGGACTGAGCAATACTTTGAACAGGTCTATAATTTGTGCCTGTATAATATTCAGTTACCCAAATAATCAATCCAGTAATAACTAATCCTAAAATACCACATAAAAAAAGTGACATACCAGTAAATTTAATACTAGTGCCTTCTACAATCAAATTATTTCCAATACCTACAACGTAATCTGTTACAAAATATAAAAGTACAGCTGATAAAATTGCTGAAACTGCAAAACCTCTATAAAGAGCTGCCATTATATTATTATTTTTACCTAATCTAACAAAGTATGTTCCAATAATACTAGCTAATGTACAAACACCAGCTATTGCAAGTGGATAAAACATCATAGTATATGAATCGCTTGTAAAAAAAATTGAAGCTAAAACCATTGTTGCAACAACTGTAACAACATATGTTTCAAATAAATCAGCTGCCATACCGGCACAATCACCAACATTATCACCAACATTATCTGCAATTACTGCGGGGTTTCTTGGGTCATCTTCAGGAATACCAGCCTCAACTTTTCCAACAAGGTCTGCACCTACATCAGCACCTTTTGTAAATATTCCTCCTCCTAACCTAGCAAATATAGATATTAATGAAGCTCCAAAACCAAGAGAGACTAAAGGAGCAACAATTTCTCTACCAGGAAAAGAACCAGAATTATGTAGTAGAAAAAAGAATATTGCAATTGAGAGTAACGCAAATCCGGCAACTAACATTCCTGTAACAGCTCCAGCTTTAAATGAAACTGATAAACCTTCAGCAAGACTTTTACTTGCTGCTTGAGTAGTTCTTACATTTGATCTAACAGAAATATTCATTCCTACATAACCTGCTGCTCCAGAAAAAAATGCTCCAATTAAAAAACCTAGTCCTGATGCAAGATCAAACACTAACCATATTAATATAAAAATAATAACTCCTACAATTGCAATAGTCATATACTGTCTATTTAAATATGCTCTGGCTCCTTCTTGAATAGCTCCTGCGATTTCTTTCATTTTATCGTTTCCAGTATCAAGTGATAATATTTGCCTAGATGTAATTAGCCCATAAAGAACGGCTGCAAGACCGCATAAAACTATTAATATTTGCATTGTAGTCATTGAGAACTCCTTAAAATTTGAGGTGATATGTCAGAAAGTTATCAAAAAATCAAGAAATTAGCAAAAATGATCATATTTTTTGGGAATATTTAATAAATTATTTGAATCGTCAACTATTTTATTATTTTCTGTTACTTTTCCTACTCTTGTAATTTTAACATAATTTTTTTTTGCAATATGAATAATTTTATTTCGGAATTTTTTATTAGAAATAATTATTAATTGATAATTATCACCACTATTTATAATATATTTTTTTTTAATTTTTTTTTTATTTAATAAATTATTTAAAAAACTACTAAAAGGCAAATTACTTAAATTTAATTTTGCTCCATATTTATTGTTCAACATTTTATTTAAATCGCCAATAAATCCATCAGAGTTATCTTTTATAGCATTAATATATTTTGTTAATTTAGGTCCTAATAAACATGGATTTGGATAATAATATTTTTTTAAAAAAAATTTTCTAATAATATCATTTTTTATTTTAATTTTATTATTTAAAATTTGTAATCCCACATAAGAATCTCCTAAATTGCCTGTTATCCATATGTCATCATATAAATTTATTGAATTTTGACTTGCTAGAATATTAGTATTTGATGTTCCAAAAAAGGTAGAGGTAATTGATAATTTATTCGATTTAGATAAGTCCCCACCAAGTAAGAAAAAATTATGTTTTTTTTGAATTTTAAAAAGTTCATTTGTAAAAAATTTTATCCATTTTTTATCTATATAATTCGGTAAAAAAAGACTCAAAGAATAAGCATAAGGTTTCGCACCCATTGCTGATAAATCAGATAAATTTATTGTAATAATTTTTGTTGCTATTGATTTTGGGTTGTCATTTTTAAAGAAATCTAAATCTTCAGAAATTGAATCTGTTGTAATTATAAGTTTTTTATTTTTTTTTAAATTAATATATGACGCATCATTTTCGAAATTATAAGTTCCTCTTTTATTAAAATTTAGTTTTTTTAAATATTTATTAATAATTAATTCTTCAGTGAAGTTTTTTTGTAAATTATTTTTCATCAATAAATTTTTGAATAATTGCATTCATTAATTTAGTTTCTTTTGAGGAAACCAAACTTTTAGAAATATTAATATAATCATTAAGAATTATTTTAACTTTTTTATCTTCTGAAATTTCTAATTCTGAAATTAAAGCAAAAATTAAAGATTTTAATACATTATTCCATTTTTCAAATTTTCTATCTAAATCTATATATTTATTAAGTTGAATGATAATTTTTTTTTTATCAAAATTATTAATGTAGTTTTCAGATAATTTTTTTAAAAAATTTTTATTAAATTTTAATTTAAAATCTTTTTTTTCACCCATAATAGCTATATTAGAATTATAAAAATATTTTTGAAATTCATCAGCGCTCTCAATAGTATCTAATTTAATAATCTCTGATTGAAATATAAACTGAACAAAAGCAAGTCTAGTTTGTGACTTGAGATAATTTTGCATTTTATTCTAATAACTTTAAACAGGCCAATGTTGCTTCACGGCCTTTATTCTTTTGTTTTATGTCGCTTCTTATTATTGCTTGGTCTAAATTATAACATGTAAGAATTCCAAATCCTATGGGAACTAAATTATCTACGGAAATATCCATTATTTTTTTTGAAGTTTCATTAGCAATTACTTCAAAATGATATGTCTCACCTTTAATTATACAGCCTAAAGCAATAAATCCATTATAATTTTTTAAATTTTTTTTTATTAAATATGGAACTTCATAACAACCAGGTGCATTAATTAAGTCATAATCAAGATTATGTTCTTTAAGTGTATTAATTGATCCAAGTTCAAGATTCTTAGATACTTCTGTATAATAATTTGAAGATACAATTAAAATTTTTTTATTCATATTTTATGTTGGTCAACAATTTTAATATTAAAACCCTCTAGTGCAATAATGCGTTTCTTAGTATTTGTTAATAATATAATTTTATTTATTTTTAGTAGTGATAAAATTTGAGCACCCACGCCATATTCCCTAAGTTCTAATTTATTATCGGGTCTTTTGCTTTTATTAAAAGCCTTAAGAATATTTGGTGACATATCACTATTAATTAAAACTATAGCCCCTGATCCAGTTTTTTCTATTAATTGAAAGGCTCTTTTTATTTCACTTCCAAAAATATTTTTTTCCTCAAAAATATCTTTGGTTACATTAAGTTTATGCATTCTAACAAGGCAAGGGTTTTCTTTATTCTCAATATTTTTAACAAGAGCATAATGTTTTTCACCAGAAATAGTATTTTGGAATATTTTAAGATAAAATCCAGAACCCATTTCACTTTCAAATGGTCTTTCCGAAATAAGTTTGACGATTTTGGTTTGTTTTAACCTAAATTTAATTAAATCACTGACTGTACCAACTTTTAAATTATGTTTTTTTGCAAATTTGATAATTTCTGGTAGTCTAGCCATTGATCCATCATCACTCATAATTTCACAAATTACTCCAGATGGATTTAAGTTTGCAATTTTTGAAATATCTACTGCTGCTTCTGTATGACCAGCTCTTTCAAGAACACCCCCGTCCCAAGCCATTAATGGAAAAACATGTCCTGGATAAACAAGATCTTTTTTATTTTTATTATCATTTATTGCAACTGATATAGTGTGAGCTCTATCTGCCGCAGAAATTCCAGTAGTAATACCCTCTTTTGCTTCAATAGAAACTGTAAAAGCAGTTAGATCATTTTTTTTATTTTTTGGGTTCATTAATGGTAGATTTAATTCTTGAATTCTTTTTTTTGTCATAGCAAGACATATTAAACCCCTTCCATATTTTGCCATAAAATTAATAGATTCAGGATTTGCATATTGACCAGGAATAATTAAGTCTCCTTCATTTTCTCTATCTGGATCATCAACTAGAATATACATTTTACCATTTCTAGCATCTTCAATTATATCACCAATCGATGATAGATTATCTTTTATATTATTAATCATCTTTTAAAATAAACCTAGCTAAATAATCAAATTCAATATTAACTTGATCACCCTTATTTAAAAATTGTAAATTAGTTTTTTCAAATGTATGATCAATTACCGAAATATTAAAAGAATTATTTTTAATTGATGCAATAGTTAATGAAATCCCATTAATACAAATTGATGCTTTTTCAGCTATAAATTTATTATTATTTTTAAAATTTCTTTCAAAACAATATTCCCAGCTATTATTTAATTTTTTTACATCTAATAAAGAAGTAATAGCATCAACATGACCATATACAAAATGACCACCAATTTGATCACCAATAGATAATGATTTTTCAATATTAATTTTATTATTCTTAAAAATACAAATTTCTAAATTTGTCCTTTTTATAGTTTCCTCACTAATATTGACTTCAAAATTATATATTCCATTTTTATTTTTGGTAATATTTTTAGCTGTAAGACAAACACCATTACAAGAAATTGAAGAGCCTTCTTTGCAATTTTGAAGATCAAGATTTGTAGTTATGTTATATAAATTATTTTCTTTATGAAAAATATTCCCTAAATCTTGAATAATACCTGTAAACATTAACCTACTTTATAATTATGATAAATATCAGTTCTAAATTTTTTTGATTCCTGAAGTGATATTTTTAAATCATTTATTTTTTTTCCTAAAATAGCAGGTTTACCATTATGTCCAATAATTATTTTTGATTGAAAAATATGTATTTCATCTACTAATTTATTCTTTAAAAGATTTGTAAACAATATTCCTCCAGCTTCTACTAAAATATCTGATATTTTCAAAGAATAAATTTTTTTAAATACACTTTTTAAATTTAATTCATTTTTTTGGTTCAATTTTGAATAAATTACCTCGCAACCAAGTTTTGTTAGATTTCTTGATTTTTTATTCTTAACAGAAGTAAAAATTATAATTCTTTTTTTTGAAATATCTTTTAAAATTTTAGAATTTATAGGTATTTTTAAATTCTTATCAATTACAATAATAGGAATATGCATTTCAATATTTTTTTTTAATCTTACAGTTAATTTTGGATTATCCTTAATAATTGTTTTTGAAGTTGTTAAAATTGCCTGACTTATTGATCTAAGTTTGTGACCAAATTCTCTGCTTATTTCATTAGAGATCCATTTACTTTTATAATTATGCCAAGCTATTTTTTCATCCTGTGATATTGCTAATTTTACTTTTGTAAATGGCTGTTTCTTTATAAGAGATTTAAAGAAAAATTTATTTAAATTATATGTTTCCTTTTCACCAATTCCAACTTTCACAATAACATTATTTTTTTTTAGCTTATTAATACTTTTTTTATAAGTTCTTATATCTGGATCTGGTGATGAGATAAATATTTCTTTAATACCTGATCTTAAAATTTGATCTGCACAAGAGCCATGTTTAGAACTATGAAAGCATGGCTCAAGTGTAACATACATAGTAGCACCTTTTGATTTTGCTCCAGCTTTTTCTAAAGCAATTTCCTCAGCATGAGGTCTTCCTGATTGACTAGTAACGGCTTTAGAAATTATTTTTTTATTTTTTGCAATTATACAACCAACTGTTGGATTTGGAAAAGTTTGACCAAATTTTTTTTTAGCAATATTATGCGCTAAATCTAAGATTTTTAAATTAATTTGAGACACAGAAAATTATTTATCTTCTAAGTTACCAAGAAAATCCTCGAAGTCTTTAGCTTCTCTAAAGTTTTTATATACAGAAGCAAATCTTACATATGCTACCTGATCTAAATGCATTAGAGCTTCCATTATATATTGACCAATAATATTTGATTTAATTTCTGTTTCACCGGAATTTTCAAGTTTTCTTACTATGGCATTTATTATTTTTTCAATTTTTTCATTTTCAATATTTCTTTTTCTAAGTGCTAGAGATAATGATCTAAACATTTTATCTCTATCAAAATTTTCTTTTTGCCCATTACTTTTTAAGACCACTAGATCTCTTAGTTGGATTCTCTCAAATGTTGTAAATCTAGAACCACATTGTTCACAAATTCTTCTTCTTCTAATAGCTGTATTATCTTCTGTAGGCCTAGAGTCTTTAACTTGTGAGTCCTCATTACTACAGAAAGGGCATCTCATTTAAAATGCCTCATTATAAATTGGATATTTACTGCATAATTGAAGAACGTTTTTTCTAGTTTTATCAAATACTTCTTTTTTTTCAGTATCTTCTAATAAGAGGCTATCTAAAATATCAGCTATCATATTTCCTACTTGCTTAAAATCATCTTGGTTAAAACCCCTAGTTGTTGCAGCAGCAGTTCCAAATCTAAGTCCACTCGTGACTTTTGGTGGATTTGGATCGTAAGGAATAGCATTCTTATTACAAGCAAGGCCAACATCTTCAACGATTTTTTCAGCTTTATCTCCTGTTAAACCTTTGGGTGTTAAATCTAGCCAAACAATATGAGAGTCTGTTCCACCAGTGACTATTCTAAAACCTCTATCAACTAATGTTTGTGACATAACTTTTGCACTTGCTATAACATTTTTAATGTAATCCTCAAATTCAGGTTTTAGAGCTTCTCCAAAACACACGGCTCTTGCAGCTATTACATGCATTAGAGGTCCTCCTTGAAGGCCAGGAAAAACTGCTGAATTAATTTTTTTATATAAATCCTCTTCATTTGTTAAAATCATAGCACTTCTTGCACCTCTTAAAGTTTTATGAGTTGTTGAGGTTACAATATGCGCATGATCAATTGGGTTTGGATATTGTTTTCCAGCAACTAAACCAGAGTAGTGAGCCATATCAACTAAAAAATAAGCACCAATTTTATCAGCAATTTCTCTAAATTTCTTCCAATCTATAATTCTTGGATACGCAGAAGCACCCGCAATAATCATTTTGGGCTTATGCTCTAGAGCTAAAGATTCAACTTCATCATAATCAATTAAATCTTTATCGTTTCCATCTTTTTTCACACCATATTGTATGGCATTAAACCATTTACCTGATAAATTAGGTTTTGCACCATGAGTTAAATGACCTCCTGAAGCAAGAGACATTCCTAATATCGTATCATGAGGTTTAAGAAGAGCAAGAAATACAGCTTGATTTGCCTGAGCACCACTATGTGGCTGAAGATTAGCATACTTACAATTAAAAAGTTTTTTAACTCTTTCTAAAGCTATTTCCTCAGCTTGATCAACAAATTCACAGCCTCCATAATATCTTTTACCAGGATATCCTTCAGCATATTTATTTGTCATAATCGAACCTTGAGCATTTAAAATTGATCTTGAAGCAATATTTTCAGACGCTATTAATTCTATTTGATTTTGTTGTCTTTCTAATTCTCGGCTTAAAGTGCCATATACTTCTGGGTCAGCCTCTTTAATTCCTTTGTTAAACAAATCTGAAATCATATCTTATCAATCCTTTTCTTATGTCGTCCTGACTCAAACTTTGTAGAAAGAAAAGCCTGAACACTTTTTTTTGCTTCGCTAATATTAATAAATCTACCTGGTAAAACAAGAACATTAGCATCATTGTGTTTTCTTATCAATGTTGCTATTTTTGAGTCACTTGCAAGACCTGCTCTGATACCTTTTTTTCTATTAGCCGAAATACTCATACCAACTCCAGTTCCACAGATTAATATACCAAAGTTTTTATTATTCTTAAGAACCTCTTTTGTTAATTTGTGTGCAAAATCTGGATAGTCAACACTATCTTCAGAGTTTGTACCTAAATCTATAATTTTTGGAAAATACTCTAATATCTTTGATTTAAGCTTGAAACCTGCATGATCAGAGGCAATATATATGTTTATATTTTTCATAATAATTTTGTGGTTATTTACATTAAAAAGATGATATTGCCTAATATTGTATGAAACAAAATAATTGGTTTGACCCTTTTTATATACAAAATCATCTAACTGAAGAAGAGATAAATATTCAAAATAATGTAAGAGATTTTTGTAATAATGAACTAAAACCAAAAGTAGTAGATAATAATATCAGGCATCATTTTGACTTAGATTTATATCCAAAACTTGGATCTCTTGGAGTTTTAGGTCAAACTATCAAATCTTATGGCGCATCTGGAACTTCAAATTTAGCCTACGGATTAGTTTCTTATGAGTTTGAAAAAATTGATAGTAGTTATAGATCTTCAATTTCAGTCCAATCTTCACTAGTTATTCATCCAATAAACGAATTTGGATCAAAAGATCAAAAAAATACATTCTTACCTGAATTAATTAAAGGAACTAAAATTGGTTGTTTTGGTTTAACTGAAAGCGAAGCTGGATCAGATCCATCATCAATGAAAACAACTTATAAAGTAGTTAAAGATGGATACATTATAAATGGTTCAAAAAATTGGATTACAAATTCTCCAATTGCAGATGTATTTATAATATGGGCACTTGAAGAAAACAAAGATCACAGAAGTGTAAAGGGTTTTATATTAGAAAAGAATTTTAAAGGTTTAAAAACATCATACATAGAAAACAAAACCAGCTTAAAAATTAGTCCGACAGGTCAAATTATTTTAAGTGATGTTTTTGTTCCAAAGAATTTATGCTTAAAGCATACTGAAGGTTTTAAGTCTATTTTTAGTTGTCTAAATAAAGCAAGATTTGGAATAAGTTGGGGTGTTCTCGGGGCTGCAACAGAATGCTGGATGATAGCAAAAGAATATGTTGAAAATAGAATTATGTTTAAAAAATCCTTAGCATCAAATCAATTAATTCAAAGAAAATTATCTGAAATGCAAATTGAAATAAATCTTGCTTTAGCATCGTGTCTATTGACCGCAAAAGCTCTTGATCAAGGTAAAGATATTATCAATGCCATTAGTATATTAAAAAAAAATAATTGTAAAAAATCTATAGATATAGTTAGGGATGCACGTGACATGCTTGGGGCTAATGGACTTTTAGAAGAGTATCATCTAATGAGACATTTAGTTAATTTAGAAACTGTCAAGACATACGAAGGTGCAGAAGATATCCATTCGCTAATATTGGGTAAAAATCAGACAGGTATTTCTAGTTTTTAGTATTTTTTGAGTTATTTATTGACATTAGAAATTGAAGATTTTCCTTTTTTGTATAATTCTATCAGTTAATTAATTAATTAATTCATATTATCTCGGGAGGACATATGAAAAAAAACTTTAAAAGGCGTGACTTCCTAAAAAAAGCTGGAATTGGTGGAGCTGCTGCTGCAGCAGTATCATCTTTTCCTGCTCCAGCAATTGCTGCTGATAGAATTGAAGTCAACTGCGTAGCAACATGGGGAAGAGGATATCCTGGTTTAGGTACCGGTGGTGAAGCTGTTTCTCAGAGAATATCTGATCTAAGTGATGGTCGTATTGTTGTAAATCATTATGCTGGTGGAGAAAGAGTTGGTCCACTTGATGTATTTACTGAAGTAACATCTGGTAATGCACAAATGTATAATAGTGCAGATTATTACTGGGTAGGCCAACATCCTGGTTGGGGTTTCTTCGCATCAGTACCATTTGGAATGATTGCAACTGAAATTAATGGTTGGATTAGACATGGTGGTGGTCAAGAGCTTTGGGATGAATTAGGTGATGAGTTTGGTTTAAAAAACTTTATGGCTGGTAACTCAGGAGTACAGATGGGTGGTTGGTTCAATAAAGAAATCAACTCACCAGATGATTTCAAAGGACTTAAAATGAGAATACCTGGGCTAGGTGGAATGATGATGTCAAAACTTGGTCTTTCAGTAGTAGGTGTGCCAGGTGGACAAATTTATGAAAATCTAATTAATGGTACAATCGATGCTACTGAGTGGGTTGGGCCATGGAATGACGAAAGATCAAGATTTTATGAAGCTGCCAAGTACTACTATTGGCCTGGTTGTCATGAGCCAGGAACTTTAATTACACTTGGTACAAATAAATCATGGTTAACAAGCTTAAGTAAAACCGACCAAATGATTATTGAGCATGCTGCAACAGTTCAAAATGAAATGATGTTGACTGAATATAATGCAAATAATGGTGCTGCTTTACAGAGACTTGTAAATGATCATGGCGTTGAACTTAGAGAATTTAACGAAGATGTTATCGATGCAATGGGTGAAGCTGCTGAAAAACTATATGAAGAGCTTGCTGAAGGCAATGAATTAACAGGAAGAATTCTTGAAAGTTTTAAAAATTCAAGAAGTGAAATAAGTGGTTGGTTAGAAAAAGCTGACTCAGCTTTCTTTACTCAAAGAAACAGAGTTTTAGGAAGCTAAAATAAAATTATATTAGTGGGGATAATTCCCCACTAAAATTTCAATGAATATTGTAAATATTTCAAAATTTATCTCAATTAGTCTCATTTTAATTGTATTTGCTTTTTTAATTAATAATTATTTAACTTTTGCAGGTGATTGGCCTGGTCCATTTTCGTTATTTGAGTCAATAAATTTATATTCATCTATTCAACTTTTACTATACATTTTTGCAATTATTGCTCCTATATTGCTCATCTACACGAAAAAAGATTTAAATAATTTATCACTTGCTGATGATTTAGAAAAATTAAATGGTTTTATAGTTAGATTTGGATTTTGGTCTGTATTAATTATTGGTATTGTAGATGCAATTATCTCACTCCTTATTATTGAAGGTTTTCTTGAAATACTTTTGGGCAAAAGCTGGAATATTAAATTTTCTAATAATTCTTTTAGAGCACCATATATTCATTTTCCACTTTTATTTGTATCTTTAATTTTTGCATATTTGTTTAAATCACTTAATTTTTATTGGTTAGCTTTTCTTGTAGTTATTGCTGAATTTCAAATTGTTATATTAAGATTTGTTTTTTCATATGAACAAACGTTAATGAGTGATTTGGTAAGATTCTGGTATGGGAGTTTATTTCTTTTTGGAAGTTATTACACTTTAATTAAAGATGGTCACGTTAGAGTTGACGTTTTGTACACTAATTTTTCTGAAAAAAATAAAGCAAGAGTTAATCTTTTTGGAAGTTTATTTCTAGGAATTCCTCTATGCTTAACAATTTTTTTCAGAGGTATGTATTGTAAACAATGCGTCCTAAATCAACCAATAATTAATTTTGAAACATCGCAAAGTACCCAAGGTATGAATATTAAATATCTTATGGCCGGTTTTTTAATAATATTTGCTTTAACAATGTTAATACAATTTATAATTTATTCATTAAAAAGCTTAGAGATAATAAGAAAAAATTAAAAAATGGAATTATTTTTTCTTTTTCTTTTAATCTTCTTAATGGCATTCGCGCTAGCTTCAGGCTATCCTTTGGCATTTGCACTTCCTGGTTCAGCAATAATTTCAATTTTTTTAGCAGGCCTAGCAGGATATTTGATTGAAGGAAATCCAAATGAATATTTTATTTCAGATGGTCCTTTTCAATGGTTAAATGCAGGAATAACTAATTTTCGAGGAGTTTATTGGGAAGTAGAAAGAGACACTTTAATTGCAATACCGCTATTTATTTTTATGGGAATAATGCTTGAAAAATCAAAAATTGCTGAAGATTTATTAATTAGTATGGGCCAATTATTTGGTCCAATACCTGGTGGCTTAGGTATATCTGTTATATTTGTTGGCGCATTATTAGCAGCCACAACAGGTATTGTAGGAGCAACTGTAGTTGCAATGGGTTTAATTTCACTTCCAGCTATGATGAAAAATAATTACAACAAATCACTAGCTTCTGGAATAGTTTGTTCTTCTGGAACTCTTGGGCAAATTATACCTCCATCTATTGTACTTATCATATTATCAGATCAATTAGCTTCAGCATCTGATGCAGCAGATAATATGAGAATAGAAAATTATAAAAATATTACTGGTAGCTCAAATATTCCGAGTCAATTTAGTGTTGAATCAGTAAGTGCTGGGAATATGTTTTTAGGAGCATTTCTGCCAGGACTTGTACTTGTGAGTTTATATATGCTTTATGTTTTGTGTATTGGAATATTTAAAAAAGAATTAGTACCACCTGTTGAATACAAAGGTAAATATGACAAAGATTTTTTTAAAAGAGTTTTTCTTTCTCTTGTTCCACCATTGGCATTAATATTTGTAGTGTTAGGATCTATATTACTTGGAATAGCTACAGTAAATCAAGCAGGTGCTATTGGAGCTGTGGGTGCAGGAATAATGGGTGGTTATAGATTATATGATCGAAGACATAAATATACTCCTGCAATAATAACAATACTTTCTTTAATTGTAATAAGTATAATAGTCATAAATTTTAACCTCAATATTAAAAATATATCTTCAAATAAAGAGATAGTAGCGCTAATAATTGCAATAATTGCAGTTCTTTTTTTACTAGTTGGAGTAATTTGGAGTTTTTGGAGAACATTTAAGACTAATGATGTTTTAAAAAAAGTAATGATTGAAACAAGTCTTACCACTTCAATGGTTTTTATTATCCTCATTGGTGCAGCAATGTTAACTGCAGCTTTTAGAGGTTTTGGTGGAGAAGAAATTGTTAAAGATTTTTTAACAGGTTTACCTGGTGGTTTTTGGACACAATTCATTGTTGTTATGGCAGTTATTTTTATACTTGGATTTTTTTTAGACTTCATTGAAATTGCAATTGTTGTTGTTCCAATAGTTGCTCCAATATTACTAGCAGAGACATCAGCAAATGTTACTGCTGTTTGGCTGGGTGTAATGATTGGAGTGAATATGCAAACTTCTTTTTTAACCCCACCTTTTGGATTTTCATTATTTTATTTGAGAGGTGTAGCGCCTAAATCAATAAAAACAACAGAAATTTGGAAAGGTGCGAGTGTTTTTATAGTTTTGCAATTAGTTGGCTTAGGTGTAGTTGGTTATTTTCCTCAACTAGTAAATTATTTACCCCTTAGATCTTATTATTCTTCAGAAGTATCACCCCCGCCAATAAATCCAAAATTACAAGAATGTTTAATTGATTATTCTTATAACAAATATGAAGAAAATTTTTCTGATACATTATCAATTATAGATACTATTAATTCAAATGATTTAAATTTCATTCCAGAAAAACAAAATGAAAATATTACAAAAATGATAAAAAATATAAGTATATCAAAAAATTTAATTGAAGAAATCAAAGTATCAAGGACTAATTTTAATGAATATTCTATAAACTATAAAACTTTGCATACAAAAGTAAGAAATATTGAAAAGAATATTTATAAAAAGATTACAAAAATTGAAAAAATAAAAAAAGAAATTAGACTTGAAATAGATTTAGATGAAATACAAAAATTAGAAGATAAAATTTATAATTTAGAAAAAGAAATTGAAGATATAAGAACAACTATTCCTTCTAATTGGATAAATGAAAACGAAAATTTTAATAGTATTTTGAAAGATTTTAATAAAACAAAACTGACATATAATAAATCTGTTGATAATTCATTTAGTGAGTTACTTAAATTTGTAAAAATTTTTCAAAATGCAGTAAATTTTTCATCTATTGAAAATAATTACAATGATTTAATTTTAAATATCAATAATGAAGAAAAAGAAATTGAAGAAATTATGAAAGATTTTGAAAGATTATTTAATCCATTTATTGATACATCAGAAATTAAAAAACCTATAAAAAAAGCAAGAAAGTTATTAAAAAAGAATTATGATAAAAAAGATGAAGCTCTTAATTTAATTAAAGAATCAAAGTTAATTTACTTAATTGAGAAAAAATGGAGATTAAAAGGTAATAAAGTTTTATTGAAAGATTTAATAAGATTATCCAAAACAGGTACTGAAACATTTGGTCTTAGAAAGCAGGATAAATTGAATAAAGAACAAGCTGTTTATTTAGCTTCGTGTAAATCAGTCCATGAAGATATTTCACTTTATTTTTAGTTATATTTTCTCAATGTCCATAACTATGTGGATATAATCCATGGCATGTCCTTTTGGATCATTTGAAACTTCTTGGAAATAAGCATTGTAAAACATATCAACAATTCTATTAATTTCCTCGGTATCTCTTTTTTCTAAAGCCGTCTTAAAAACTGTTTCTGACCAACTTCTCATAGTTGGAATTAATGTTTCAGCATATTCTTTTGAAGTCATAGTTTTTTTATTATTATTATAATGGACTTTAAAAGGACAGTCTGTAAACATTGTTTTACATGATTTTAAAATCAAACCGGATTTAGATACTTCAGAAGTAGGATCATCAAAAGGTTTTCTAAATTCTTCTAAAGTTCTATAGTGTTGAGTAAATGTCGCGTTAATAAATTCTTCATTAGTAATAACTCCATTTTTTTCTAAATATCTCCAATGTTTAGAAAAATTGTTAAACATATTATGTCCACCAGTATTACCTAAATATCTACCTTTTTCGTCAATTCCAAAATTTATACAAATAAATCTACCTCCAGAAATTAATTCTTTTGACCTATTTAATAAAATTGTTTCCCAATCTTTTAAGGCTTGATTTTTAAATTGTTGTTTTTCATTATCACTAGAGCCAACCATGTGGACATGATTTTTTATTAAACATGGTCTCACAGACACATAGTGCATCGCTGTTGCTGAAAATCCCAGTGATAAACTTTTATTTGACAAGAGTTGTTTATGAAAACCAGTGCCACAACCATGTACAAATACATTTTCAAACTTTTTTTGATAAGCAAAGTTTGAATTTCCTTGCATACCTTGCATTGTTCTAAATAAAACAGAAAAATCATTTGATGCCAAATCAGTATATAGAATTTCAATTTGTCTTTTATCTCCATTTTTTTTAATTTTTTCTATAATATTATACCACATTTCTTGGCTTGTACCTCCATCTGCACTTCCGTAATCTGCCATTTTAAGGATTTCTTTTTTTGGAATTATTTTTAAAGCATCTTCAATTAATTTTTGAATTTTATCAATTGCATTTTTTGCACCTATAGTTTTTTGAGAATAATAACCTTCTCCTTTCATTGATAATACGGATTGTGTGTTAAGATTGGTTCTATTCATAAGATTAATTATAAAATTATATATTAATAAATGATTTATTCACTAAACTTTAAGTTTTTATTAAAAAATTTTGGAATTTTTTTTCCTGATTGTGACCTCTTACCAAGCCAATTTTTAATATTATCAATTTTTCTTTTTTTTGAGCCAGTATTCCATTCTAAGCCTTCATCTGGATTAATATCAATAACATCACTGAGAAAATCTTCATCTTTAATTTTTATTAGTTGAACACCAACACCTTTTTGAAGTTCAGGAATTGTAGCTAAATCAAAAGCTAGCATCTTTTGAAGTTTTGTAACACAAATTAAATGAGATTTTTTTATACAAAAAACTTTTATTACTTCATCATTATTTTTAAGATTGAAAAATTGTTTACCTTTTCTTTGATTTGTAATAAGTTTTTTAATATTACTCACAAATCCCTTACCATTTTTGGATGAAGAAAATATTTTGTCATTATCGGATGACATGATTCCAACCACTTTATCGTTTTGTTGACAATCAATAAAATAAATAAACGATTTAGGATTTGAATTACCTCCTGGAATATCATTAGGATCAATAGAGAATACTTTACCTGAAGAAACAAAAAGAATTAATTTTTGATTTGATAAAAGCTTTATAGAATAGCGAATATCTTTATTATTTTTCTTTAAATCATCAAAACTGACATGATCTTTTACGCGTTTTAAATTATGATCTTTATTTAGTATTATCGTATATTTTTCTATTTCTTTGAATTCATCAATATCTACCTCTTTACTATATATTGTTTCTTGCAAAATATTTGTTTTTCTATTTTTAATTAATGGGTCAATTTCATTTAAAATATTTATAAGTTCATTTGATATATATTGATTTAATGTTTTTTTATCTGAAATTAATTTTTTTAAAAATTTTAATTCTTTATTTAAATCTAAAATTTCATTAAATATATTTTTTTCATCTATTTTTTTTAATGATCCTAATCTCATAGATAGTATGGAATCAGCCTGAAGTTCAGTAAGTTTGAATTTTTTAATTAATTCTTTTTTTGGATGATCTTTTGTTCTTATAATTTTTATAATTTTATCAAGATTTTTAAAAACTATTTGATAACCTTTTAAAATTTCTAATCTTTTTTTAATTTTTTCTATATTAAATTCAGATTTTCTTTTTATAGAAATTTTTCTATGATCTAAAAAATTTAATAAAATGTTTACTAAACCTGTTTGTTGAGGCTCTATACCATTAATAAGAACATTAAAATTACAAGAATATTTTATAGATAAATCAGTCAACTTAAAACATAGCTCTATTAACTTTTTAGCTTCGATGTTTCTATTTTTAGGCTTTAATACAATTCTTATATTTTCATCAGACTCATCAATTACATCATCTAATGGAATTTTTTTTGTATTGATCAAATTTGCTAATTGCTCAATTATTTTAATTTTATTAACCTGATATGGAATTTCATTTATAACAATTTGATACATTCCATTTTTTAAATCTTCTATAAACCAGTTAGAATTTATAATAAATGACCCCCTACCTTTGGTATAAATTTCTTTTTTTTCCTTTTGATTAAGAATGACTTCTCCTCCTGTAGGAAAATCTGGTCCATTTAAAGTTTTCATTAACTTTGAGATATTAGAATTAGGATTGTTTATTAGCAAAAGTAAACAATCGACAAGCTCTTTTACATTATGAGGAGGAATATTTGTTGCCATTCCAACTGCAATACCCATTGCTCCGTTTATTAAAATATTTGGAAGTTGTGATGGTAAAACTTCTGGCTCTAAATTTTGACCATCATAATTTTCTTTAAAATCAACTGAATTTTCTTCAATTCCATCAAAAAAATAATCAGAATACTTTTGTAATCTTGCTTCAGTGTATCTCATAGCTGCAGGATTATCCCCATCAATATTGCCAAAGTTTCCCTGACCGTCAATTAACTTAATTCTTGTAGAAAAATCTTGAGCCATTCTAACTAAACTATCATATATAGCTTGGTCACCATGAGGATGGAATTTACCCATCACATCACCAACAATTCTAGCAGATTTTTTATAACTCGAATTATTAAAAAGTTTTAACTGATACATTGAAAAGATTATACGTCTATGAACAGGTTTTAAACCGTCACGAACATCAGGAAGAGAACGAGATATAATAGTTGAAATTGCGTATGAAAGGTATTTTTGACTTAAAATTTTGTCAATATTTTCATTATATGTTTTGTTCATTTTATATTAAGATAATCATTAATTATTTCTTTAAATAATTGATATTGATTTGGCAAATATTGATTAAAGTTCGTTAAGTGATTTTTAAAAAAAATTGTTTCAAATATTATAAAAACATTAAATATTTGATTATAATATAATTTTGGAATTTCATTATTCTCTAATAAATTGAAAGGAAAGATTATAGAATTATAAGTTTTATTATTAGTAAATTCTAATAAGTCTAAGTCATAATATTTAAAGTCTTTATTTTTTTTATAATCTATTTGATAGCCAATTATTTCTAATAAATTAAAAAGAAAAATACAATATCCACCTATCCATTTTTTTTTTGATATTATTAATTTAATAAATTCATCAGTAATATTAAAAATATTATTAATTTTTTGACCTTCAATAATGGAAAGATTTAAAATACACATAATTGATAAAAGACAACTTAATTTATATTTATCATTAATAAATGAAGAAATTAGTGGATTAGTTAATTCAGCTGAAATAGAAGGAGGTCTATTAGCAATAAAACTAACATCAATATTTAAAAAATAACCAACTTGAAATATATTTCTCTTTTTTTTTGATAGACCGCCATATACAATACCTGTTATTAATTCATTAGTATCAGTTAATAATTTAACAAAAAGATCATTATCTTTATGTATTTTTGTAAAAAGTAAAATGGACTTATATTTTTTTTGCATTTGAAACTATTACATTAATATATAAGTGTACTTTATTTTTTAAAATTTTTGACATATGACTTTGACTTCTTACTCTAATTTCCTTGATTTTTGATCCTTTTTTTCCTAATATAATTTTTTTGTATCTAGAATTATTTATTTGAATTTCTTGTTTAATTTTTAAATCACCATTTTTTAATTTTTTAAATTCCTTATTATTAATTTTAATATTGTAAGGTATTTCTTTATGTAAAACTGTTAATATAGAATTTCTTGTACATTCATTAGTTATAAATAAGTCATCTTTATTTGTGACTGCATCATTTTTATAAAACCATTCAGATTGATATGATTTTTTCAAAAGATATTTTTTTAAATAATCTATACCAAGTTTATATTTAGCTGAAATTGAAAAAAAACTTGTAATTTTAAATTCTTTATCGATAATTTGAATATTTGGTAAAATTTTTTTTTTATCTATCAAATCATTTTTATTGAATATAATTATAATATCTTTATTTAATTCTGATAATTTTTTACAATATATTAAAGTTTCTTCAAATTTAAATTTTGTGCTATCAATTATATACAAAATTAAATCGGAATTATTTATTCCTTCCCAAAGATTTTTCTTAAGTTTATAATTTTTTTTATTTGTATCTTTAATTAAATTAAAGCCAGGTGTATCATAAAATATTAGTTGAGTATTCTCTATATTTATGACACCTTCAATAAGATCTTCAGTGGTATTTATTTTTTTATTAGTAATTGAAATAGTTTCCCCAACAAAATTGTTGATTAAAGTTGATTTACCAGCATTTGTTTTGCCGATAAGACTAATTTTTAAAAGTTTTTTCTTCATTAATAAAATTTAAGGCCTTTAATGCTGCTTTTCTCTCAGCTTCTCTTATAGAAGATCCAGAAGCAGTAATTTTTTTTAAATTTAAAACTTTTAATGAAATTGTAAAAATTGGAGCATGTGAAGGCCCCTCTTTTTTAATTAATTTATATTCTGGTAATTTTTTAATTTTCTGTTGTGATAATTCTTGGAGGGAAGTTTTTGGATCTAAAGTTTTTTTAATATCAATATATAGGTGAGAGAGCCAAAATTTTTTTATAAAGTTTGAAGATATATTATATCCTCCATCGATAAAAATAGCACCGATTAATGACTCAACTGAATCTGATAAAATTGAAACTTTCATTTTTGTATTATTTTTTTTAAAATTATATAGAAGAATTTTATCAATTGATAAATCCATTGCTATTTTATATAAGAAATTTTTTTGGACTAAATAAGAAAATTTCTTTGATAAATCACCTTCATTTAAATATTTAAAATTTTTAAACAATAAACTAGCGACTACTAACCCTAAAACTCTATCACCTAAAAATTCAAATCTTTCAAATTGATTTGATTTTTCTTTTAAATTTTTCACATCTTTAAAATAACTTGGATGTGTTAATGATTCAGATAAAAGAGAAATATTTTTAAATTTATAATCAATTTTTTTTTCAAAAGAATTAAGAATTTTTTTTGATATCATTTAATTTTCTTAAAAATTCTATCGTATCTTATTGAATAAGGCCATTTCCATAATTCTAAAAATCTTGAGTTTTCAAGAGAAAAAAATATAAATTGTGCCTTACCAACAAGATTTTTAGTTGGAATAAAACCTACTGTATTAATAAATCTACTATCTTGTGAGTTATCTCTATTATCACCCATAACAAAAAAATTATTTATAGGAACTTTAAACATTATTGTATTATCAGCGATACCATTATCAAATAAATCTAGTACTTCTATTTCCTTATTAAAAAAAAATTCTGTATATTTTCTAACTCTCTTATGGTTTGATTTATTGTCATTATCTATAAAATCATCTGTTCTTTTTCTTGATATTAAAGATTTATTTATTATAATCTGACCATCTATAATTTGTACTTCATCTCCAGGTAATCCAATTACACGTTTTATATAATCTGTCCTATTGTTTTCTGGTGTTTTAAAAACAACCACATCTCCTCTTTCAGGAAGTTTAGAAAATATTTTGTTTGGTATAATAGGAAGCGAAAATGGTAATGAATGTTTTGAGTAACCATAAGAATATTTTGAAACAAATATAAAGTCACCAACTAAAAGATTAGGTTTCATTGACCCAGATGGAATATTAAAAGGCTCAAAAATAAAAGATCTAATTAAAAGAGCTATAAAAATTGCTAAGATTATAGATTTTAAGTTGCTCAAAAATTTATTTTTTTTCTTCATCTGAAAATAATAACATTGGCTATTGCAAATTCTTTTTCATCACTAAGAGATAATTCAATTTTTAAATTTCTATTTGATATATCACTTATATATTTTTTTGCATTATTATGTAATTTTATATAAGGTTTGCCATATTGATTATTAAAAATTTCAATGTCTTTCCAAAATACACCTCTAGCTAACCCTGTGCCTAATGCTTTTGCACAAGCTTCTTTTGCTGCATATCTTTTAGCAAAGGACTCAACACTATTAAATTTATTTTCTGACCACTTTATTTCATTGAAGTGAAAACATTTTTTTTTAAACCGATCACCATAGATATCCAATACTCTTTTAATTCTTTTAATATCAATAATATCAACACCAATTCCATAAATCATATTTAGCCTTTAAGTCTCTCTAAAGAAGAAATTTCTGGTTCCATTCTTAAAGCTGCAATTATATTTTGTAAGTGATTAGCATCTCTAACTTCTATATCAATTATAATTTCAAAAAAGTCTAATTTTCTTATTGAAAAATTTATATTTGATATATTGCCATTATTTTTTGCTATAACTGTTGTTACCTTTCCAAGACTGCCTGGTTTATTATTCAGAACTACAACTATCCTAGCATTTGATAAATTTTTAAAATTATTATTTGAGTCCCATGAAACATTTAACCATCTATCTGGAGCATCTTGATAGGATGAAAGTGTTTTACAATCTATAGTATGTACTGCCACACCAATACCGGCAGTTACAATACCTACGATATTATCTCCCTTTAATGGAGAACAACACCCTGCAAGATGATATGACATTCCTGCAGTTAAACCTCTTAATTGAACAGAATTAGAGTAACTATCATCAAATTTTGAATTATTTTTAAAATTGTATTCAGGGTATATTTTTTTTATAACTGAAGCTGCAGTTATCGATCCTGAGCCTAAAAGTTCATATAATTGATCCATTGATTTAATTTTATATTTTTGTTTTATTTTTTTCTCAACACTAAAATTTAATTCATAATTTTCTTTTTGAAAAGTTGTTTGCAGTATCTCTCTACCAAATAAAATATACTCATCTTTTTTCTTATATCTAGAGAATCTTCTTAATTGAGATTTAACTTTTGTAGTCACAGCAAATCTTTGCCATAAAGGAGATGGTTGTGAGCTCTCAGAGGTTAAAATTTCTATTTGGTCACCGTTTTTTAAAATTGTTTTCAATGGTTGAAGCTTTTCATTTATTTTTGCTCCAACGCATTTATCGCCAATTTGACTATGAATAGAATAAGCAAAGTCAACAGGTGTTGCATTTTTAGGCAATTCTATTACATCACCTTTAGGTGTAAAAACATAAATGTCATTTTGAAAAACTTTTAATTTAGAATTTTCTATTAATTCATCTTGTGAATTTGATGTATTCATTGAATCCACTAGATCATGTACCCACTTATATTCTTTTGCATCTTTTTCTTTTATTTTTTTTGGATCTTTATATTTCCAATGAGAAGCT
>MDTB01017953.1_pt1 | contig 25024 bp, 23 predicted proteins | sample 811161 | NCBI WGS metagenome assembly MDTB01 (sample SAMN05326650, study PRJNA326480) | marine metagenome | isolation source: seawater | place: Mediterranean Sea | collected 2009
AAAAATACAAACATTAAATATAAATTAAATTTTAAAACAATGAAAAAAGGATTATTAACCGTTTTGTTAGCCTCACTAGTTTTAGTGGGTTGTCAAAACTACGATGATCAATTTGATGACTTAAACGCACAAATTAGTGCTCTTAAATCTCAAGTTGATGGTTTAGCCTCTCTTTCAGGGCAAGTATCTTCACTTTCTGGGACTATTAGTGGTCTTCAAGCAGGTGTAACTGCTGCTCAAAATGCTGCTTCTGCTGCAAATACTGCTGCTAGCTCAATTGACCTTTCAGGTTTATCTGCTGGTTTAGCTACATTACAAGCTGAAGTAGACGCTGTTCAAGCTTCACTTGCTACAGCTGCTACTGCATCTGCAGTTGCTGCTCTGCAAACAGAACTTGACGCTATTGAGGCTGATGTAGATGAGTTATTATCTACAAGTAACATTTATTCTACTGATGTAACAGTAAATAGTGTTTCTACCCTTGACGCTGCTCTAGCTTTAGGAAACAAATTAAATGTTCTTAATGCTGCTGCAACTATTACTGTTTCTACTGCTATGGACCAAACTAAGGTTCAAACATTAGTTAACAGAATTAATACTATGACTGGAAATATGACATTCAACTCTTCTAGCACAACTGAGACAACTTTTGAAAACTTAACTTCTGTATCTGGTTTATATGTAAACCAAAAAGGTGGTTACAACTTCAAAAACTTAATCTCTGCTGCTGCAGTTCAATTAAATGACCAGTATGAAGCAAACATTGGAGTTATTGATTTTAGATCTTTAACTACAGTTACTAGTATCGCAACTACTAACGCTGCTGATACAGATAGTGCTAACACTATTGACTTCAACCAAGCTACTGAGTTACACTTAACTTCTTTGGCTAGGTATCCAGGTGCTTCTTTAACAATTGTTACTAAGGAAGGTGGAACTCTTGCAATGCCAGTTCTTGATGACAAGGATAACAACGGGTTATACGAAGCAACTAGTTTAACTCTAACAGGTCCTGCTAGTTTCTCAACTACTTTATTAGAAGATGGTACACTTTCATTTACTAATGTAGCATCAGTTTCTGTTACTGATTACAGAGGTGGAATTACTGTTAACACAGGAGTTGAAACTTTTACAGGTACTGATATTGTTGCATTAACTGTTGATGGTGGTGCTGATGACTTAACTAGCATAACTGCTGACTTTAAGAGAGATGATGCTGCAAATTTATCTGCAACAGCAACTGCTGCTTTAGCATATGATCAATCAAGTAACAATGGTGACTTAAGTCTTACAGGCTTAGCTAACTTAACTTCAGCTACAATTTCAGGTGATGCGGGTGATATTACTATATCAACTAACCCTAACTTATCATCTGTAACTGTTTCTGCTAATGCATTTGATTTTACTATGGATGACAACGATAACTTAACTTCTGTTACTGTAACAGGTGCTAAGTTCCACGATGTATCTATTACTGGAATGGCTGATTTAACGTCATTAACATTAGATCACACAACTAAACTTCCAAGTACTTCTTCAACTGCTTCAGAAAAAGGAGCTACTTTAGCTGTTACTGGTAATGCTTCATTAACTTCATTGACAGTTTCTGCTGATGATATTGATAATTTAGCTGTTAACACAAACGCTGCTCTTGCAACTGTAGACTTTACAGGTCTAGCTGACGATGGTTCTGCTACGACAACTACTGCTGCTGTATACAACAATAACTTAGCAGTTCAGTTATACAAAAACGGATATGATACAGGTACTGCTAATACTTCAACTGATACTGGTTCAATAACTTCTAGCTCAGGTATAGCTACGCTAAAAACTTGGTTAGACGCTGTTATTGGTGCTGCTAGTACTTCTACAGGTATTTATGTATTCTATGATCAACTTGATAAATATGAAATTCAGTCTACTTTAAATGGTGCTTACACTGATACTGCTGTTCCAGCAGCTCCAGCTGTAACTACTGAGGCGACTGCAAACTCAAACAGTACATCTGTTTATGCAATTGTTGCTAAGCAGGCTGCTGAAACTTCTTCTAGTGGTTCTACTATTAGAGAAACTCAAACAGTTGTATTCCCAGTTACTAATAACTCAATTGGAGTTATGGAGTCTAATTTAGGAGGATCTACTGGTTCTGCTGTTGAAGGTATTGTAATTAATGCTGCTGGTTTATCTAAATCATTTATCCAGGGAACTGGAGCAGGTGGTTCAACTGTTGCATCACTTATTGAGTATGTAAATGGTGATACTGCTTGGGGATCAGAGCTTACAATTACTGCTGAAAATGCAGGTTTCTTAAGATCTAACCAATTAGTTAACTATACTTATGGTGATGGTTCTGCAGGATCAATTTCTGATGCTGAGGGTGCTGGTAACTTATGGTATAACTTAGGTAGTACAACAGTTTCAGGTGTAGTTGCCATTGCAAATGGTGATACTTCTGCAGATATTGCAGGTGTATTAGCTGCAGCTATTTCAGCTGCTACAGACCCAGTTACTAATCAGGTTCTGTACAACGCAAGAGCAAATGGTAGTTTTGTTGAGATTACAAACGTAGTTTCTAAAGCTAAATACATGGATGATATTACTCCTTGGGCTGCTGCTATTCCTCAAATTACATTTGATATTTCTACAGCTTCTACTACTGCTGGTTTCGGTGGTACAGGATATGTATCTAATATCACAGGTAATGGATATAACGGTACTTCAGGTTTCTTCCTAAACACATCTAAACAAGATGTTAATGGTGTTGCTGTAACTGTTAAGAATAACAACAAAGGTATCACAAGATTATCTTCTCAGGTAGTTACTTCACACAACAATGGTAAAGTATCTGGTACAATTGGTGCTATTGGTTTAATGGGATCTGTTTCTCAAACATCTACAGGTGCCGGTATATATACCACTGCAGCTCAAAATGATATATGGCAATTTAACACTACAGCTGGTACTACTGGTACAGGGTATGTAAGTGTAATGCTTGCGTCTGATACTCACTTCGTAGGAGGAGAGTCTAGAACGGATAAAGTTGCGTTGTTTGCATTAGTTTCTGATGCTACAACTTCAACTGATCAAGCTGCTGCTGTTACTGATAGAACAGGATGGCTATAAAAAAATAGTTTATGATAGTTTTATTATAAACTATTAATAACAAATTTTTAAAACCCTCTCATTTATGAGAGGGTTTTTTTATATTTATAAAATGGAGTTAAAACTAGTTACAAGAGGTATCCTTTTATCATATTTTGTAACACTTTTCTCGGGGCCATTTGCTGAAACTCTTGATTGGAACACCTGGAGATTACTAATTTTTAGTTTGATTAATACCTTTTCATTCAGTTACTTTTTAGTTTCAAAAGATTTAAGATTGTTCCTGAATAAGGCCATAAAATCTAAAGTTTCATTGGTAACTTCACTATTTCTAGCTTGGGCTTTACTATCTTATTTTTATGCATTAAACCCTACCGAGGTGATAGTTCGAATCTTTGCAATGGTTAATTTTTACTTGTTGTTCCTCAATTTATCTGTCATCTTAGCATCCAATAAGTTTACAAAGATTCAAATAAGTCTTATAATCTCATTTATTTTCCTATTACAAGTATCAATCTCATACTGGTCGTATCTAAATATGATTCAATATAAACCCTATACTTTTGATGATAATGTATTCCTAATAAGTATTTTCAGTAATAGAAATATTACAACGGCTTTGTATTTAGTACAAATACCATTTGTGATGTATCTAATAATTAAATCTAAATCTTTTTTTATAAGAATCTCATCATGTATTCTATTTTTTGCATCTTTTTATATGCTTTTTCTACTGGCCTCTAGAACATCATATATTATAATGCTGGGATTATTGTTATTATTTTTGCTTTCAAGTATTTATTATAAGCATACTTTAAAAAGCTTTTTCAATAAGCCATTTGGGTTATTTATAAGTACTCTAATGCTTTCCTATGCACTATCTTTATTTGCATTAGGATCTGATAACTCAGCAAATGCAGCCAACAGAATTCAAACTATTAATTTTGAAGAAACCTCTACTAATACCAGATTAAGATATTATTCTTATGCTGTTGATGAAATTATATCTAATCCACTAATAGGGGTTGGATATGGTAATTGGAAAATAGTATCAATTGATAGAGATAAAGAAAATATTTTGAGCTATGTAGTTCCTTACACTATGCATAATGATTTTCTGGAGGTAGCCGTTGAGCTAGGGCTTTTAGGTCTTTTACTATTTCTCTTAATCTTTTTAATTCCTGTCTATAAACTAGTTCAGATCGTCATTAATAAAGAATCCATTTTTGCCATACTTTTATTATCTAGTCTGGCTGTATATATGATTGATGCAAACTTAAACTTCCCATCATTAAGGATGTCTTCATTATTCTTCTGTGCCTTATTAATTTCAATGGCAAATAATATAAAACAATTCAAATGAGAATTTTACAAGCTTTAATTTTGGTAGTTTCAATGCTTTCAATTTATGCTCATTATTTAAACAATGAGTCTAGTGAACTACAAGCTATTTTATATGAAGACTTTAGAACAGGTCAGTATTCTGAGGAATCTACAGCAAGGTTTAATAGTATAAATTTAGACTACCCAAATTTATCATTATCAGCATTGCCAATGAAAGGAATTGTAGCTCAATATTATTTTCTTGGCGCAAGATTTAATGAAGCATTAGATCTTTTAAATCAAGGGCAAATAGATAACCCATATATAATGTTTAGTGAATCTGTTAAATCTGAAATTTATTATGGGTTAAAAATGAAAGATAGTGCGGTATATTATGCAGAAAAATCATTTACGGGGATTCCAAATAATCAAAAACATTTTATCGAGTTAGCTAGAGTTTATGTCCTTTTGGAAGAGAATGAAAAAATTGATTCAATTTTTAAGATTGTAAAAAAAAGTAAAGTACCTGATATCTGGCTATATTATCTTTCTTCTATGTTAGCTGATGAATCAAAAGTGTCAGAATACACAAGACAAGTTGCAAGAGAAGCTAGAGAGACGTTTAGTCCTTCTGAATATCGTGAACTTCGTTTAGCTGCTAACTATGTTTTAATTGGAAAAGAAAATGTTGATCTATCTTTAGAATATGACGATTCAGCAACAGAAAATTATAATAATGGCAACTTTAAAGCAGCAGGAGAATTATATGCAAAAGCCGCCAGTGTAAATCCATATGAATATACTTTTTTTGAAAATGCTGGGGTTAGTTATTTCCAGGCACAGGATTATCAGCTTGCTATTGAGAATTTACAAGTTGTAGTAGACTCCCTCAATCCAAAAACCGGAAAGTCTGAATTTGTTTTAGCTCAATCTTATTTTAATACAGGGGATAGTAGGAAAGCATGTGACTATGCTTATAAATCAACAGAATATGATTATGTAGAATCATTCAAGTTAATTGGCATGTACTGCATTACAGATAACTAGAATTTTAAAAATTGATAAAGAGATTAACATCATTTTCAGTTTATTCATCATTAATAATCGTCTCAATCCTTGCGCCTAAATTTAATACATTAGATAATGTAACTTATAGGTGGACTATGGTGTCTTTAGTAAACCTATTATTTATTTTCAATCACTTAATCATTAAAAGACAGAGTTATTATTTTAATTCAAGACTTTTAACCCTCTTTCTTTCCCTGCTCATTTTTTCTATTATAAGCACATATTATTCAATTAATATAACTGAGTCGATTATTTCCTTGAATAAATTATTTATAATTATTTCAACGATAGTTTGTTGCTCGATTTGTATTGAAAAAGAAAACAAAGTATTTGAAATTCTTTTGAAAATTTTATTTCTTTCATTAGCATTTGAATGTATTTTTACAATAGTTGATTTTTTTTATGGAAGTTATCCTTTTACTGGGGTTTCTATGAATAGAAATATTAGCTCCTTTTCAATACTAATTAAGTTACCCTTAGTTATATACTACAAGGACTTTTTAAAAAAAAGAGATAAACTCTATATTCATTTTTTAGAAATTTTAACAATATTATCAATTGTCCTTTTAGAGAGTAGAGCTGCTTTATTCTGTTTGATTTTCTTTTATATATTTTATTTAGTTTATTCTAAAAGTTTGTCGTCAATGCTTAAAATTATTTTTGCATTGGTTTTGATAATTTTCTATTTCCCATCTTCAACCATACTAAAAAATAATTCAATAGGTGTAGAAAATATTTTTACTGATGAGTCGCTAAATTTTAGATTAGAATTTTATGATTATGCAATTAATTTTTTTCAAAATTCTCCAATATTTGGTAATGGAATAGGCACATGGAAAATTATTTCAAGCAATATTACATCTGGACAAGTTCCCTATTATGTACATAATGATTTCCTTCAATTTCTTACAGAGACTGGGCTATTAGGTTTTCTGTGCTACCTTGCTATTTTCATCTATATATTATTTTCAATATTAAAAAATAAGGGCGCTATGTCCTTTTACTTATTATGTGCCTTTGCGATTTTTTTAATAGATAGCTTAATTAATTTCCCTTTTCATAGGCCGCAAGAAATAATCTTGTTTATAGTTATTGTTTCAACAATAATGAAATCCAAAAAGGTAGTAGGTAAATTTCAAAATAAATTATTTCTTCCGATTCTATTAATACTTTTGATAATATCTGTCTATGTTAATGCAAAACAAATTAATGCATCAAAATTTGAAAATCAATTATTAAACGATTTGAATAATTCATCTTTTACAATCTCTCAAGAGAAATTAAATGAATATGACTATACATTTCCAAACCTTACATCAAATACTATTCCATTTTCAAGCTATTTAGCCAGATATTATTTAAATAATGAAGATTTTGAAAATGCAGATTTATTAATTAAATATGGAATTGATTCAAATCCATTTTTGTCATATACACAAGATCTAAAGCTACAGAGTTTATTAATGCAGAATAAATTTATTAAAGCTTTAAGTGTAGTTAAACCTATGCTCAGAAATTCTAGAAATTTAGAGCTTTATTTTGATATTTTTTTTACTATTTGTCTATCTCTTAATTTAGAGAAAGAATTAATTAATATTTATCCTTTAATAAACGATTTAAATAATGAATTATTAATTGTTACGTTTTTTAAAAACTACATTGAACTTCAACAATATGATAAAGAAATCTTTAAAGACTTAATTACTAAAGAAATTATCAATTATCCTGACAATGATGATTTAAATCAATTATATAATAAAGTTAAATAAACCTTGAATAATTAATATTAAAACTATCTGGGCAATAAGTATTATAGCTACTATTTTGTAGTGCTTAGTTGTCTTTTTTTGAATAAGATGATGTATATGTCTCTTATCCGCCATAAATGGTGAAACACCATTATATATTCTTATTAAAATAACTCTCGTAAAATCAATAATAGGGTATGATAAAATAGATATCACAAATAAGATTTTATTCAAATCAAACTCAGGCTTTATAATATAATCATTAGATAAAATTTTCAGCACATAGATACTGACTATACCGCCTATAAAAAGCGATCCAGAATCACCAAGAAAAACTTTAAAATCTTTTTTGTAATTAAAAAATAAAAGAGGGGTTATAATGGATACCATTATTATAGATAAATTAGAAAGCCCTGTGGGATATTGTGCAAACAACTCAAATAATATAATAAAAAAGATAAAAATAGAGACTGCAAGCCCATCAATTCCATCAATAAAATTAAGAGCATTAATTATTGAACATATGACTATTATAGTTACACACTGAGCTAAAACTCTGTTTATTTCATATAGTCCAAGCATGCCATGAAAATTATCAATTATAAGCCCGTTATCAATTATTATTTTTGCAGCAATAACTTGAAAAATGAACTTTAATTTAAAATCGACACTGTGTATATCATCATATATTCCAACAACACCTAAGATTATTATGGGTATTAATAAAGAGTAATCATATAATTCAAATCCATTTATATAAAATACAGTTGAAGTTATTAATAGTGTTGATAAAACTGCTATCCCCCCAGACCTAGTAGAAATAACAGAATGAGAGGACCTATGATTTATTTTATCTATGAAATTGTTTTTTATAAATACTGATTGACTTATTTTAATTAGACTTGAAGCCAAAAAAATGATTATTAAAACTGTTATAAAATCAATCATATAAGGATAAAATTACCATAAAATATTTAATGGGTAGTTTAAATTTTGATATTTACAATAAAACAAGTACTTTTGTTACTTAATAATATGCTAGAAAACTTAATTACATCTAAAACTCGTTTAAGACTTCTTATAAAGTTTTTTATATCTCAGGCCAATAAAGGGCACTTAAATGGCTTAGCTTCTGAGATGGGTGAGTCAACAAACTCAATTCGTAAAGAGTTGAATCATCTTTATGAGGCAGGATATTTAAATAAGAATAAACAAGAAAACAAAGTTGAATACAATGTAAATATTAATCACCCTCTTTATAATACAATGAAAAAAGTAGTGATGAAACATTTGGGCCTTGAGGATATAGTTGAAACTGTTCTAGGGAAGATGGGAAATGTTCAAGAAATTTTGTTAATAGGTGATTATGCAAAAGGGATTGATTCCGGAAATATTGAAATATTTCTTATTGGCAAAAATTTAAATATGGACTATATAGAGAATTTAGAAGTCAAAATAGAAAAATTAATTAATCGAAGAGTTACATTCTATCTTTCTTCCAAGTTTTCTTCAACTCAAAAAAGTATTGAGCTGTACAAAAATACCTTAACATGAATTATTTAGAAAAATCTGAGAGACCATGGGGAATGTATTATGTTATTCATAACGAGTTAAATTATAAACTCAAAAGAATAGAGGTTAATCCTGGCCATAGGTTAAGTTATCAATTTCATGAGAACAGATCGGAATCATGGACTGTTATTGAGGGTTCAGGGACTTTAACACTTGAAGGAAAAAACATTGATTTAAACCAAGGAGACAGTATTACAATTCCAATTAAAGCAAAACATAGAATGACAAACAAAGGAATACAAAAATTAGTTTTTATAGAGGTCCAAACTGGATCATATTTTGGTGAAGATGATATCATTAGGATTGAGGATGATTATAATAGAAAATGAAAAAAAACGCAATAATAGTATCAGGGTATTTTAACCCACTTCATAAAGGTCATATAGAATATTTTTCAATGGCTAAAAGCTTAGCAGATGAACTAATTGTGGTTGTCAATAATGATAAACAAAGATCACTAAAAGCTACAAAAGAATTTATGTTGGAAGATGAGAGGTGTTTGATTGTCTCAAATCTTAAAGTTGTTGATAAGGTATATCTTTCTATTGATCTTGATAAGACAGTAGTAAAGACAATTGAAATGATTTATACAGAAATATCAGACTCTTATAATTTAATGTTTGGAAATGGTGGGGATCAAAATAACTTATCAATACCTGAAGCGGGAATCTGTAAAAAATTAAATATCAAAATGATTGATAACCTTGGTGATAAAATACAATCCTCATCATGGATTTTAAATAAAAAATAATGAAAGTAAAAACAATTTGTTGCATTGGAGCAGGCTATGTAGGAGGCCCAACGATGGCTGTTATTGCCCTAAAATGTCCTCATATTAATGTTTATGTTGTAGATATAAATCAGTCAAAGATTGATCTTTGGAATGATGAAAATTTAGATAATATTCCAGTATATGAGCCAGGTCTAAAAGAAATTGTAAGCAAGACTAGAAATAAAAATTTGTTTTTTTCTACTGATATTAACTTGGCAATCAATAAATCTGAAATGATTTTTGTTGCCGTAAATACTCCTACTAAAACATACGGAGAGGGAAAAGGAATGGCTGCAGACTTAACATATGTTGAAAATTGTGCTAAAACTATTGGGCAATTGGCAACCTCAGATAAAATAATAGTAGAAAAGTCAACATTGCCAGTTAGAACAGCTGAGAAAATTAAGGAAATTCTAACAGTTAACTCTAGAGAGGATGTAAAATTTGAGGTATTATCTAATCCTGAATTTTTAGCAGAAGGCACTGCAATAAAAGATTTATTTAAATCTGATAGAGTTTTAATTGGTAGTGATCAAACTAAATCAGGACTTTTAGCTTCAAAATCACTTGTAGAGATATATGAGAACTGGATACCAAAAGAAAAAATATTAACAACCAATGTATGGTCTTCTGAACTTACTAAACTTGCTTCAAATGCTATGTTAGCTCAAAGAATATCTTCTATAAATAGCTTGTCAGCACTGTGTGAAAAGACTGGAGCTGATATAGAAGAGGTCTCAAATGCTATAGGTTTAGATAGAAGAATAGGTAGAGAATTTTTAAAATCTTCTGTTGGTTTTGGAGGTTCATGCTTTCAAAAAGACATTTTAAACTTAGTTTACCTTTCTACATATTATGGCTTAAACGAGGTAGCAGATTTTTGGCACCAAGTCATTAAGATTAATAACTATCAAAAAGCTCGCTTCTCAAAAAAAATTATTGATGAATTAAATGGAACTATCAAATCAAAAAAAATTGCCGTCTTAGGTTGGGCTTTTAAAAAAGACACAAATGATTCAAGAGAGTCAGCTTCAATCTATGTTACAGATCACCTATTAGAAGAAGGTGCTCAAGTTTGTGTTTATGACCCTAAAGTAGAAGAAGAACAAATGATAAATGATTTGTACAACTTATGGGAATCAAATAATACTTCCAAATCTGAAATAGAATCTAAATTAAACAGGCTCACCGTAACGCAAAATCATGAAGACTGTTTTAACAGTTCATCTTGTATTGCAGTTTTAACAGAATGGGATGAGTTTATCTCTTATGATTGGAATTCTTTAATTAAGAATATGGAAAAGCAACATGTTATTATAGACGGAAGAAATATTCTCGATATAGATAAAATTTCTGGAGTAGCTAATAAATTTATTGCAATTGGAAAATAAAAAAATAAAAATAGCAGTTATTGGGTTGGGCTATGTAGGCCTTCCTTTAGCAGTCCTTTTTTCAAAAAAGTATAATGTTGTTGGATTTGACTCGAATAAATCAAGAGTTAAAGAGCTAAATATTCTCAATGATAGAACAAATGAAGTTGATAAAATTAAATTACAAGAAGCATTAAATAATAATCTTGAAATTACAGATAATCACAATAAAATTTCAAATTGTAATGTATATATAATAACTGTTCCAACTCCTATAGATAAAAACAAAAAACCTGATTTGTCATATTTATTAAATGCAACTAAAGAAACTGGAAACGTCCTTACAAAAGGAGATGTTGTCATATTTGAAAGCACTGTTTATCCTGGGTGTACAGAAGAAGAATGTGTGCCAATACTAGAGAAAACAAGTAATTTGACCTATAACAAAGATTTTTTTTGTGGGTATTCACCTGAGAGAATTAATCCAGGAGACAAAAAAAATACAATTGAAAAAATAGTAAAAGTAACCTCAGGATCATCTGAATATTCAGCAGATTTAGTTGATAATTTATACAAATCAGTAATTACTGCAGGAACTCATAGAGCTGCATCTATAAAGATAGCAGAAGCAAGTAAGGCAATTGAAAATGCACAAAGAGATTTAAATATATCATTTGTAAATGAGTTATCTATAATTTTTGATAAAATGGAAATTGACACAACTGATGTTCTTGAAGCTGCATCAACCAAATGGAATTTTTTAAATTTTAGGCCAGGTCTTGTAGGTGGACATTGTATAAGTGTTGACCCATACTATCTGACATATAAAGCAAAAAGTCTTGGATATCAGCCAGATGTGATTCTGTCTGGAAGACAGGTTAATGAAGATATGGCAGAGTTTGTAGCTGATAAACTCATAAAGAACATGCATGAAAAATCAATTGACATTGTCAACTCTAATATCATTATTTTGGGTATTACTTATAAGGAAAATTGTCCTGATACGAGAAATACAAAAATACCAGAAGTATATAATCATCTAAAAGAAAAATGTGCAAGTGTAAGTGTATATGATCCATATGCATCTTTTGAAGATGTCAAAAACGAATTTAATATCAAGATGATTTCAAATTTTGAAAAGTATGACGGAATAATTTTAGCAGTAAGTCACTCTGACTTTAAAAACATAGATTATGATAAACTAAAAAGAAATTCTAATTCAGTGATATTTGATGTTAAGTCTTTCTTAGATAAAAAAAATGTAGATGCAAGATTATAAACAAAAAATAGCAATTATTACTCCAATCAAGCACCTTGGACTTGACAAATTAATTCAGTCAAAAGGAGAACCATTTTATCTTGAGAATGGAACAAAAAAAGAAGTTAGATCATTATTGCTAAATAATTTAATTGATATTATTATATGTAATCCAAATAAGCAGGAATACAAAATAGATAGACAACTTCTGGATGGAACTAATGTAAGTATTATTAATACTTGCTCAACAGGTCTAAGTCATATTGATATTAACTATTGTGCTAAAAATAATATTGAAATTTATTCTCTTACTAAAGATTATAAACTGATTAATGAATTACCATCAACTTCTGAACTTGCCTTTGGATTAATGTTAGACCTTTTAAGGAATATATCTATAAGTCAGGATCATGTTATTGGAGGTGGTTGGGATTACACTCAATTTATTGGTAGACAGATAAAGGATCTGAATATTGGTTTAATCGGCTTTGGAAGACTAGGAAAATTAATGTTTAAATATTGCAAAGCGTTTGATGCAAAAGTTAGTGTTTATGATCCTTATGTCAAAGGATATGATAAAGTCTCTCTTGAGGATTTCATTTCCAAATGTGATGTTCTATCAATTCATGTACACTTAAATGATGAGACAAAATATATGATTAAAAAAGACTCTTTGAAGAAAGCTAAAAATAATTTAGTCTTAATTAATACATCTAGAGGGGCAATAGTTAAAGAAGAAGATATAATTTCATTGATTAATAATAAATTAATTGGAGCATATGGAACAGATGTGATTGAGAACGAAAATGATGATATAAAAAAATCAATATTAATCAATGAAATGAAATCAAATAAAAAAATATTAGTAACACCCCATATAGGAGGAATGACAATTGAAGGTCAAACAAAAGCTTATACTTGGGCAATAAATAAATTATGAAGCTGTTAATTATAATACCTGCAAAGCTTGACTCAAAAAGGCTTGAAAAAAAGAACATTCAACAAATAAATAATAAAACATTAGTTGAATACTCAATAGACTATGCTAAGTCAAGTAATTATGAAAAAGAAATTGTTATATCATCTGAGAGTGATATAGTAAGAGATTTAGCATTAAAGAATAATATCAGATTTTTAGAAAGAGAAAAATCCTTATGTGGTGATGCAGAGGTAGTCGACGTTTATATTAACGTTTTACAAAAGTTAAATGAACAATATGATTATGTAGTTGCATTACAGCCAGATCATCCAGATAGAGAACACACCTTAGACTATTGCTTAGATTATATGATTGAAAACAATTATGATGATTTAATAACTATAGAACCAAATTTTAAGAGAAGTGGTTCAGTTAGAATATTTAAGTATGAATTTCTTCTTAATCAAAATGTTAGTAAAAGAATAGGTTGCCTTAGAGATAGTGCTACTGATATTCATTATCTTGAAGATCTACAAAAAGCCAAAAATAAAATGTCATAAAACCTTTTCAAAAACTAGAATAAAATGAATAAAAAAGTATTATTAATTGCAGAGATTGGATGGAATCATTTTGGAGACATTGAATTAGCAAAAAAAATGATAGATGCAGCAAAATTGTCTGGAGCAGATTTTGCAAAATTTCAAACTTGGAGTGTAAGTAGGTTAAAAAAGGGGGTCTGGGATAATGATGGAAGAAGGGAAATATATGAAAAAGCTGAATTAAGTGAAGAAGATCATGTCAGCTTAATAAAGCATTGTAATGAAAAAGGGATAAATTTTTTATCAAGTGTTTTTAGTATACAAGACGCTGAAATGTTACATAAGCTAAATGTAAGAAGTGTTAAAATTCCTAGTTTTGAATCACGTAATCATGATCTAATAGCTTATTGTGACGATAATTTTGATAAAGTATTCATGTCAACTGGAACTTCAAAGTTTACCGAAATAAAACAATCAATTAAATTTTTTAAGAATTCAACATTTTACCTTCTTCACTGTGTTTCAATGTACCCTTGTGACTATGGAAACGCAAATATTCCGAAAATGAAAAAACTAATGGAAATTCATCACAATGTAGGTTATAGTGATCATATTCAAGGATCAGAGTCTGCAAAAATAGCAATTTCAGAAGGAGCTAAGGTTATTGAAAAGCATTTCACCTTAGACAACGATTTACCAGGACGAGACAATAAATTTGCAAATTTGCCATCTCAATTTAAAGACATTTCAGATTTTTTAATTAAGTATGATGAGATGATGATTGCGCATGGAGAAGATTATCAATCTGGTGAAGAAGATTCAAGACAAAATTATACAGGCAGATTCAATGGATAGAATAAGTGTCATAATTAGGAATAGAAATGAGCAAGATTATATAGGTTTTGCTATTCAATCGTGTTTAGATTTTTTTAAAACACCAGAAATTATTATTGTAGATAATAATTCTATTGATAATTCTATTGAAATTGTAAATCTATTTAGTGATCGAACAGTTATAAAAATTCTTAACAACGAGTCATATACACCAGGAAAATCTATTAATCTTGGCGTAAAAAATGCCTCTAGTGAATACATAATGATTTTATCTGCGCACGCTCAAATTAAAGAGCTTGATTTTGAAATTGTAAAAGAGAATCTGAAAAAATATTCTGCAATATTTGGTAAACAAATCCCAATTTATAAAGGAAAAAAAATAACTCCAAGGTATATATGGAATCATTTTGGAGATGAACCAGTAATAAATATGTTTTCAGAATCTGAAAAAAGATATTTTTTTCATAATGCTTTTTCATTTTTTAAAAAAGAAACTTTAATAGAATTCCCTTTTGATGAAATTCATCCAGGTAAGGAGGATAGATTCTGGGTAAATGAGCTAATTGAGAATAAAAGGAAATTTCTTTATGAGCCTAGATTACAAATGAACCATTTTTATACACAAGCAGGAGCAACCTGGAAAGGCATAGGATAATATGAAAAAATTTGAAAAGGTATTTACTGACAAAACAGATAAGGTAAAGGATATTGTTTATAGAAAATATAAAATACAACCTTCCAATAATATATGCTTATTAATTAATGAATTAATTAGGTTGGATAAACACAAAGGTATATATCTAGAGTTAGGAACATTTAGAGGCTCAACGCTATTGTCATGTGCAGAAGCATGCTTATTATTTGAACTTGACACTAATCTATTTGGGTTAGACACATTTGAAGGATTTCCTGAAAATATAGAGGTTCACAAATATGATCATCCTAAACATTTTATAGAGCTATTTAAAAATAAATTAATTACAGAATCTCATTATAAAAATGCTGCTGTAAGAACTAATGATTTTACTTCAACAAGCCATCTTGAAACTGAATATTTTAAAGATATAGATCAAATATTTGATCGTGTTAAAAATTATGATAATGTTAGCCTAGTTAAGTCTGAAATTAGATATTCAGAAAATCTAATATTTGACCCCATCAAAGTCTTGTTTTTTGACTGTGACTTATATGATTCATATATAGATGGATTAAATATTTTTTATGATAAAGTAATTTCAGGTGGATCTATCATATTTGATGAGTACTACAGCTACAAGTACCCAGGAGCCATACAGGCAGTATTAGATTTCTTTAAAGATAAAGAAGACACATTACTAAAATATAGAACTCAAGAAGGTTTTGAAAGAGTTATGATAATAAAAAAATGAGACCATTTATTCACAATACTTCTTATGTTGAAAAACCATCTCAAATTGGAGAAAATACCAAAATTTGGCATTTCTGTCATGTTATGACTAATGCTAAGATTGGAGATAATTGTATTCTAGGACAAAATGTTTTTATTGGACCTAATGTAGTGATTGGGAACAACACCAAAATTCAAAATAATGTATCAATTTTTGATGGAGTAATATGTGAGGATAATGTTTTTATTGGTCCGTCAGTTGTTTTTACTAATGTAATGAATCCAAGAAGCTTCATTGAAAGAAAAGAAGAATTTAAGAAAACATTGCTTGAGGAAGGATGTTCAATTGGAGCTAATTCAACAATTATTTGTGGAAATAAAGTTGGTAAATTTTCTTTTGTAGGTGCAGGTTCAGTAGTTAATAGAGACATAGATAACTTTGAATTAGTTGTTGGAAATCCAATTCGTAATATTGGATGGGTTAATTTGGAGGGTGAGAAATTAAACTTTAGTAAAAATAATACTATAGAGTCTAATGGAAAAACTTATAATTTGAGTAATAACAAAGTAAAAATAATAAAATGAAAAATTTTGCGCTTATTGGAGCAGCTGGATATATTGCAAAAAGACACGTTGAGGCAATAAATGATAATAATGGAGATCTTTTAATGATATCTGACCCAAATGATAATGTAGGTTATATAGATAGGTTTTTCCCGAATTCATTATTCTTCAAAGAAATTGAAAGATTTGATAGAGAGCTAAGCAGATATGATTATAAAGAAAAAAAAATTGATTATGTATCAATTTGTTCTCCAAATTATTTGCATGATTCACACATTAGACTTGCCCTAAGAAATAATTGTAATGTAATCTGCGAAAAACCATTAGTACTTAAGACAGAACACTTAAAAATGTTATCAAAACTTGAAGAAAAATTTGATAGAAAGATATACACTATTCTTCAATTGAGACATCATGATGTTATTAAATCCTTAAAATTAAAAATGAAAAACAGTAAATCAAGAAATTTTGTTGATTTAGAATATATAACTCCCCGAGGAAAATGGTATGATTATTCATGGAAAGGGAATTTTGATAAGTCTGGCGGAGTACTATTTAATATTGGGATTCATTTTTTTGATATGTTAATCTGGCTTTTTGGACCTGTTACTGATTATAAATCAACAATTGAAGAAAAATCTGCACATGGATTAATAAAGCTACAGAATGCAGATGTAAAATTTAAATTAAGTATTAAGAAAGAAGACTTACCATATGATGAATGGAAGCCATATAGAAGCTTAGTAATTAATGATGAAAAGTTTGATTTCTCAGATGGGTTTACAGATCTACATACTAAATCCTATAATGAAATATTATCAGGCAAGGGTTATGGAATTAAAGACGTTTATCCAGCAATTCAATTAATCGAAAACATGTTGGATAATGGTTAAGGTCATTCATATTGTTGGTGCTAGACCACAGTTTATAAAGTTGTCCCCTTTATATAATTGTATGAGAAAAAATAATTTTAAACAGATTATTCTTCATACTGGTCAACATTATGATCAAAATATGTCAAATATATTTTTCAGTAAGTTTAATATTCCCAAACCTGACTTTAATTTAAATATTAATCAATTAAAGCATGGGGCAATGACAGGAAAAATGATTGAGATGATAGAAGAAATTCTAATTTCACTAGACATTGATTATGTAATTGTGTACGGAGATACAAACTCAACTTTAGCAGGATCCATTGCATCAAAAAAGCTTGGTAAGAAAATTGTTCATGTTGAAGCAGGCGTTAGAAACAATGATAAGTTTATGCCAGAAGAGATTAATCGAATACTTACTGACAGAATATCTGATTTACTTTTTTGCTCTTCAACAGAATCATATAAAAATTTAGTTAATGAAGGATACAAAAAATTAGACTGTAAATTTGAAAATGTTGGAGATATAATGTTTGAAAACATTAGTCAAGCTAATATTTCAGAATCCTTGTTAAATAATTCAGCAAAAATATTATTTACATGTCATAGGCAAAATAATATTGAAGAAAAAAGTTTAAAAAACATAATTGAAGCTATTAATCAGCTATCAACTGATTACGAAATAATTTTTCCAGTTCATCCATCAACTAAGAAAAGACTTGATGAATTTAATATAAGGTGTAATTTTAAGATGTTAAGTCCAGTATCTCATGATGAAATTCTAAAACTAATCATAGAGTCAAGGTATGTAATAACTGATAGTGGTGGAATAGTTAAAGAATCTTACTGGCTTAAAAAACCTAGTCTTAGTATTCTTAATAGTCCAGTTTGGCCAGAATTAATAAATGCAAATGCATCGATAAATTGTCAACCAAGAAAAGAGATGATTTTAACTTCATTTAATAATCTAAAAAAAATAAAGTCATTCAAGGAAAATATATTTGGTAATGGTAAATCAAGTCAAAAAATGGTTAATATAATTTTAGAAGATTTTAATAATACAATTTCTCATGAAGATTAATAAGAAGAACTTGATAGTATATGTTTCGTCAAGAAATAATTATGATATGCTTGATGGAGAAGTACTAAAGAATATTGATTTTGAAGGCTTTGAGCTTATTAATATAGATGACTGTTCAATTGAATCTGAAATTTTAAAAGGTAAAAAAATCTGTAAGGAAAATGATGTCCAATTTCTAAAAAACAAAGGCAGAGGGGTTCAATTAGCAACTCAGACTCTTGTAGACTTTATAAATAAAAATAGACCTGAGTGTAGATGGATTATTTGTTTTCAACATGACAACTATCCTATCTCTAAAAATTTTTTTAATACAATTTCAAAACATATTAATAATAATTCATTAGAAAAATTTGGTATAATAGGATTCAACAATTTAGATTTTGGATCATATACTTTATTTTCATATTACAAGTATTTAATAGGTCTGAAACCATTAGGGATGATAGGAATATTACACTTCTCTAAATATTTTGGTAAAGGGGGGATGTGGCTATGCCCAAGAAAGCAAAGAAAAATACTGAAAAATAAACTATGGAATAAACCATTTATTGTTGAATTTCCAATGTGGGCATCAGTAGGTATAAATGTTAAAAAATGGAATAATTATGTTATTCCAACTGAAAATTATCATTTCCATCTATGGTTACCAGACATTGCAATGCAATTCAATAGCTCAGGATTCCCATGTCTTATTTTGCCAAACTTATATTGTTTTAACAATCAATATTTAAAGAAAAAATATGGAATTGCAGTTAATTCAGCTCAATCATCAAAAGAGGGTAATAATCATTATTTTGGTGAATATTCTAATCTAAAATATTGGAAAGAAAAATGGGGTTGGGATTATATAAATCCAAGAGAAACAATTGATCTTGATAAATATAGGGGGACACTTTTTGAGGAATTCTATAATCACGACATAAATTTAGGGCCATTAAGAAATATAAAATTATGAGGATATTAGTTACAGGATGTGCGGGATTAATAGGAAGTCATTTAGTTGACGATTTACTTAATTTAAATCATAGTGTTGTTGGGGTAGATGATTTGTCATTTGGAAAGATGAATAATTTGTATTTATCCCAAAATTCAAAAAATTTTCAATTTGAAAAATTAGATGTAAAAAATATTTCAAAATTCTTTACAGAAAATCGAGAATTTGATATAGTGTACCATCTAGCTTCAATGAAAAAACCTATTGATGGAATAATCAAATCTTCTAAAGTCATTGATGATAATTACATTATGACAAGAGAAATTGTTAATTTTTCTAAATCTATTAATGCTTTTTTAATCTTCACGTCTACTTCGGATGTGTATGGTAATTCAAAAAATTTTTCAGAATCTGAAAAAATTACAATTGGACCTCCAACAAATGAAAGATACTCATATGCCATGTCAAAGTTAATTTCTGAGCAGTATATATTCAATGAAATTCTTCAATCAAATCTAAAATCATGTGTTGTTAGAGTTTTTGGCTGTACATCTGAAAGAGCTAAATTAAGTTGGTCTGCTGGTCATGTTCCAATTTTTATTTCCAACGCACTTAATAATAGAGAAATTACTATTCACGGAGATGGAAGTCAAACTAGGTCTATAAGTTCTGCAAAAGATATTTCTTATGGATTATCTAAGATATCTAGACATATGGATATACTAAATAATCAAATCTTGAACTTGGGAACAGATGAACAAACATCTGTAAAAGAAGTTGCAGAGTATATTGTTAAAACAGCATCTTCAAATTCAAAAATAACATATATACCGAGGCAACAAGTGTTTGGAGATTATGAAGAAATAGTTAAAAGGTTTGCAAATATTGATAAAGCAAAAAAACTTTTAGATTTTAAGATTACGAAAAGTACTTATGAAGTTATTGACTTTATGATTAGAGAATTTAGTAATCCGGATTCTATTTATTATGCAATTTCTAATGATTAAAAAATTAAACTTTTTATTTTCTAAACAAGAAAAAAACCAGTCTATAAGTCTTATTTTTTTTATAGTTATTGGTATGGTTCTTGAAGTTTTTGGGATTGCGATTTTAATTCCTACAATCTCATTATTGATTAATGAAGATTATTTAAGTGATAATAGTCTGTATATTAAATTAGCTGAAACTCTAGAATCATACGGGGTAAATAATCTTTTATACTTTTTTTTAGCATCAATTTTTATAATCTTTCTATTAAAATCTATTTTTCAAGTATTTATTACTTATAAACAAAAAAAAATTGTCTCAACTCTAAGCAAAAATGTTGGAAATAAATTGTATGTAGGGTACATCTCACAACCATATCTTTATTTTACAGAAAAAAATAGATCAAAAGTTATCCATATGATTCAAACAGAAATGATTCATTTTTTTAACTTTTTTGAGAGTTTTATTGGACTAATTGCAGAAGTTTTTATCACATTAGCAATATATATTTTAGTTCTATATGTTGAGCCAAAAGGAACTTTAATTTTAACATTCTTCTATTTATTTGCTAGCATATTATACTTTTCATTGTTTCAATCTAGGTTAAAAAGATGGGGAGAGATTCGAATTAGTTTAGATCACTCAATATCAAAACATATTTTAGAGAGTTTGGGTGGAATAAAAAATGTTATTATCAATAATCTAAACAATAATTTTATAGATTATTTTAATTCAAAAAATTTACATAAAGCTAAATACAGTTCTTATCATCTAACTGCTGCGCAATTACCAAGAATTTATTTTGAATTTGTAGCAGTAACTTCCATTATTTCATTTATAATATTACTAATCTATTTAGGAAATAGTAGTGAATCTTTAATAATAATTTTAACTGTTTTTGGAGCTGTTTCATTTAAATTGTTGCCATCTGCTAATAAGATTATTAACTATTATCAAAGCCTAGGGTATTATAACAGTTCACTAAATAATATTTATAAAGAAATATCATCATTTAGGTCAAATAATACAATTGATTCAGTTAAAATAAATGATAATTTCACACTAAAAAACTCTATTGAAATTAATAATATATCATTCTCTTATGATAAAAATAAAAAGTTATTAGATCAAGTATCTTTTAAAATAAAAAAAGGTGAAATAATTGGAATCAAAGGCCCAAGTGGAGCTGGTAAAAGTACTTTGATTGATATTTTTACAGGCTTAATTAAGCCAGATAGAGGTTCTATAAAATGTGATGGAATAGACATACATAAGGATATAAAATCATGGCAATCAATAATTGGCTATGTCCCACAATCTGTATATTTAATAGATGATACTTTAGAAAAAAATATAACACTTAATTTTTCGGATCTACCAATAAATCATGCTAAAATTGATCAATGCTTAAAAAAACTTGATTTGTATAATTGGATTACTAGTCATCAAGAGGGTATACATTTAAATGTTGGAGATGAGGGTACTAAAGTATCTGGTGGTCAGAAACAAAGAATTGGGATTGCATCTGCATTATACAAAGATCCAAAAATTTTAATACTTGATGAATCAACAAACTCTTTAGATATTAAAACTGAAAAAGAGATAATAAAATCATTAAAGCAGCTTGCTGGTAATATGACAATTATTATTGTTTCACATAAACAATCTGTTCTAAATCATTGTGATAAAGTTTATTCAATAAGAAATTAATTTTAAAGTGAATACTACTTCAATAATATCTTCACCATTTCAACTGTTTAGTTTTAGCGAGTTAATTAAACAAAAAAACATCAAAAATTATTTTCTTATAGTTTTAATCTACAATGAGTTTGAATTAATTCAAATAAAAAACTTAGCCTCATCCTTGGATGTGAAAATTCACAAGACGATTATTGGTCAAAAATTTTTTCAATATTTTTTAATAAGAAAACTAATAAGAAAATTAAAAAATATAGACATTGTAGTTATTGGTAATTTTTTTTCAGATCCACATTTAGTTTTTGTTAATGAAATAAAAAACACTAAGATTATAGTTTTAGATGATGGGTTAAACTCAAAGTTCATACTTAATTCTTTAAGTAAAAAAAACTATCCATTCTTTAAATTATTATTTATAATATTCTTTAAATTTAATTTAGACTTTCCAAAAAACTTCTCCATTTTTACAATGTTTGATTTGAATTCTAATAACAGTAATATAATAATTGAAAAAAACCAATTATTGAACACTAACCAAAAAATTGAGAATTTTAGTCACAAAGACTTTACTTTAATAATTGGCCAACCATTTGTTGAGTTGTCCATTTTAAATAGAAGTTTTTATGTTTCACTAATAGATAAGCTCAATAAACAGTTTCCAAATGTAGTATATATTCCAAGTAGAAAGGAAAATGACACAACTTTAAATAGTATGAGACAAAATATTAATATTAATATTTTAAGGACAGATGTAAATATAGAACACTATTTATTGCAAAATAAAATTATACCAAAAACAATTTTAGGATTTACTTCAACAGCATTAGTATCAATAGATAAAATATTTAATAAAGCACAAGTTAATATTGATATAAAATCAGTAAGATTAAGTGAGAAAAGTATTAAAGAAAATAGACCTAAATTAGGAATGAATTATTCATTCTATAAACACTATAAATTGTTAGATGATTTTAAAATTAAATCTTTAAAAAATGTTTAGAAATTTAAAGCAGATTATTGATAACCAAATCCTTAATTCTATTAGAAAGAGAGCAATATCTAATGAATTACCAATACTTGTTTATTCTAACGATACAATGGGTGCATATATAATGTGGGAAGGGGTTGCAGAAAAAAAATTAATGAATAATATTTTTTCAAAGTTAAGCTTTGAACCTTCAAATTATAATTGTGTGGATGTTGGAGCTAATATTGGTAATCATTCAATCCTTTTCTCTAATTTTTTTAAAAAAGTAACTTCATTTGAACCTCAAAAAGAAGTTTTTGAAGTTTTAAAATTAAATACAAGAAAAATACAGAACATTTCAATAATTAATAAAGGTTTATCTGATATTGAAAAAAAAGAAAACATTAAGATTCCCTTTAATAAAAGGGGAATGGGAAGCTTAGTATATGATTTCCCAGAAAATAGTTATTACAATGAATTAATTAATTTAATTAATTATGATAAAAATTTTAATGAAGAAATTTCATATGTAAAAATAGATGTAGAAGGATATGAAATTGAAGTAATCAAAAGCATGAGTTTAAACATTAAGAAATATATGCCTGTGATTTCATTTGAATGTAATCCGACTCAAAGTGGTTTAATAAGAAATAATGAAATATTTGATATTCTAAAAAGTTATGGATACGATAATTTCTATGTTGAAAAAGAACATTTTATAGATAAATTAGTTTTGGGATCAAATATAATAGTAAGACTTATAAGACTTTTATTTAAACTATTATTTTCTTCGCCAAAGAATAAGTTACAGAATGTTAACCTGCCTATTAATAAAGGATATAATTTAATAACCTGTTGTTCAAGTAAGTCAAAATTTCAAATTATAATATGATTCTTATTGATTCAATCTATATACATAATGGCGGTGGGGAAGAAATTCTAGATTTAATTATCCATTATATTTATAAACATAATCTTGAAAATTATTTTTTATTTCTTTTAGATAGTAGATATACTGTCCCTTCTCATTCTAATAAAAAAATAGATTTTTTAAAAATCTCACCTAGTGAGAAAGAAAGGAAAAATTTTTATAAACAAAACAAAAACTTTGAGTCTTACTTCTGTTTAAGCAATGTGCCTCCACCTATTCATATTGATAATCCATGCGGCATATATTTTCATAATGATCTTTTTTTTAACCCCTTTAAATCAAATCTTGGGGTTACCACATCAATTAAAAATTGGATTAAAAAATTATATATAATTAGCAAAATGAATAAAAGCTATGATTGGTGTGTTCAGACTGAATTAATGAAGAAGAAATTAAATAATTTTTATGGAATTGAAAATAATAAAATACAGGTTTATCCAATTTTTGATTCAAATAAAAATATAAGTACAAAAACAAATAACTCTTTTATTTATGTCTGCAATTCATCAAAACATAAAAACCATAAAAGATTAATGGATGCTTTTATTAAAGCTGCGAACAAAATTCATGATAAACTGCATTTAAAATTAACTTTAAGTGATAATGATTTTAAAAAATCTGAATATAATAGAACTAACATTCCCAATAACTTATTAATTCAAAATCTTGGGATTGTTAGTAAGGAAAAGCTTTCTAATTTATATTTAGAATCAAAATTTTTAATATTTCCCTCTTTAAATGAAAGCCTAGGTTTACCTTTAATAGAAGCGGTCAACAGGGACTGCTTTATAATAGCTTCAGATAAAGAATATGTTAAAGAAGTAGTTAACCCATCAATTGTTTTTAATCCATATTCTTCAGATAATATTTCAGAGGCAATAATAAATTCTCTGTCAAACAAGAGTCTAAAGAAATCTGAACTTATCATTGAAAATAAAATTGATACTTTTGTAGAATATTTATTACAACATGTTTAAAAATAAAACTTTATTAATTACTGGTGGTACAGGCTCATTTGGGAATGCTGTATTAAATAAATTTATTGATTCTGATATCAATGAAATAAGAATTTTTTCTAGAGATGAAAAAAAGCAGGATGACATGCGTAGAAAATTT
>MDTB01019514.1_pt1 | contig 25016 bp, 23 predicted proteins | sample 811161 | NCBI WGS metagenome assembly MDTB01 (sample SAMN05326650, study PRJNA326480) | marine metagenome | isolation source: seawater | place: Mediterranean Sea | collected 2009
AACCAAATCAAACCATCTCTATCAGCAAAGTTCGGCTGCATTTCCTATTTCCAATCAATCTAAATAGACATCCACTGGGCCCAAGTAGCCTCTACTTGACGTCGTTCGCTTTCAATCACATCGACGCTCACTCGACCTTTTCGACCAGCCAGAATTGCCTCATGACTCAAAGCTCTGTAACGGACATAAGCCCTTTTAAGCACATCTGCATCCGCAATTGAAATACATCCAGACTGAGAAAGTCCATCGAGCTGTCGAATATTATCGGTATATGCCGCAAGCTCTGGATACGCTTCTACATGCGCCAGAACTTGATATTGCACCATAAATTCGATGTCAACGATACCTCCTCGGCCATGCTTTAGATCAAAACCTGTTTCGTCAACACCGGAACCAAAGTGACCACGCATTTTCTCACGCATGTCGACAACATCGCGTAATAATGAGTCAAGCATCCTCGGTTGACGAAGAATCTCCATCCTTAATGATTCTAGCTTGTTACCAAGTAATGTGTCTCCAGCGACAGGCCTTGCCCGCACAAATGCTTGTAACTCCCATGTCCAGGCCGATTCGTCAAAATATTTCTTCAACGCATCGATGCCAACAACCATCAACCCTGAGCGCCCCGAGGGTCGTAATCGTGTATCGATATCGTATAGTCGACCAAATCGTGTATTGGTCTCAAGCAACGCAATCACTCGACGTACGACCCTATTTACGAATAAACCGCCCTCGACTGGCGTTGCACCATCTGTTAACTGATCAGGGTCTATACCATGCACAAAGACCAAATCCAGATCTGACTCATAACTCATCTCGAGGCCGCCAAGCTTCCCATATCCGAGTATCGACAATCCCAAAGCATCCTCACGATCGGCTCCAATGCGAACAGGTTGCCCGTGCTTGGTTGCAATTTCGCTATACGCATACCGCAAAACCTCGCTAACGATCGCTTCTGCGATCCAGGTCAGTTGATCGGAAACTTGCATCAGGGGGATTTCGGCTCGTACTTCAAAAACCGCCACTCGGAACGCGAGGCCCCTGGCAAACTGCACCATGACCTCTGTCAAACGCTCCGTGTCATCCGGATCAACTCTGAGCATTCGCATATTCAATTCTTGGGCAATCATCTCACGCGATAAGATGGCCTCACTTACGTCAAGCGTAAGCAACTCATCTAGTAGTACCGGCATTTCAATCAGACGGTCAGTAACCCACGAGGAGTGGTTAAGGATGTCCAGCATCCGATCACGTGTCCCAGGATTTTCGGAAAGCAAGGAAAAATAAACGGTTCGCCGTATGCAGGTCCCAATAAACCGCAACATACGATCAGTCACCACTACAGGATGAGCACTTAATTCGGGTGCAAGTTGATTGATTAGTGTGATTAACCGACTGCGTGCGATCGGCTCTAGTCGCTCACAAACAGGATCGTCACTAAAACTATCCAGTCGTTGTCTCACTTCATCTCTGACCTCAGTGCAACTGTTTTGTGTCAACGGTTCCACATGCATAAAAGCAGCAAAAGCCTCATGGACCCGGTCTGTAACCGCTCGTCGATGACTCTCAAACTGATCAGCTGTTTCAAAACCCAACATCGTAGCGAGCTGGCCACAATCTGACGGTAACTCTTGGGTCTGTTGATCATTTTCTGCTTGTATGACATGTTCCACGTGACGCAACCATAAGTAGTCGTCACGTAACTGTTGCCCATCTTCTTGACTCAATATTGTTTCATCAACTAGGGCCTTTAAGGCATCCAAAAATCCAGTCACCTGAAGCTTGGGTATCTGACCACCCCTCAACAACTGCAGTGATTGAACGATAAACTCAATCTCACGGATTCCGCCGCGACCAACTTTGACGTTCGTTTCACGACCATAACGACGAACCTCTGATTCAATCTTAGATTTAAGGTCGCGGATCGACTCAAAGACACCGAAATCTAGGTATTTTCGATACATAAAAGGCTTCAAGGTCTGAAGCAGCTCGGCACCCAAACTAGGGTCCCCAGCAACAGGTCTTGCCTTTAAAAGTGCAAAACGCTCCCATTCTCGGCCATGAGCCTCGTAATAGTCCTCACAAGCAATCACAGGAATCGCCAACTGACCAGCTGAACCCCAAGGCCGTAAACGTTGATCAACACGAGCCACCATACCGTCGGATGTTTGCGTTTCCAGAGATTTCGCCAATTGCTGTGTTAACCGGGTGAAATAGTCTCCGTGATCACGCACACGAGGACCCGCGGTTTCACCGTCCTCAGCAAAGACACAAAAAATATCGATGTCGGACGATAAGTTGAGTTCTCTACCACCGAGCTTACCCATACCCAAAATCGAGAATGCTGGATTAGATGGTTCACCAAAGGCTTGGTCGAGGATTGTACGATGATGTTGTAACGTCGCATTCAAGGCAGATTGCGCTAGTTGAGTGGTGACCCTGACGGTATCCGCAAACGAGTCCGAGCCAGCCAGTAGCCGGTAAATCAACCCAGCCTGCGTTCGATTCCTAAGTCTCCGGGCTTCACGATCAAACTCGGGAGTAGTCAATGTGACTAGGTTTTGCCAACTCGCCTGAATCTCTGTCTCAAGCGGGGGCGTTGCTCCACTACCCAGCAACCAGGACCACTCTGGATCAAAATTCTCAACCCAATGAGATAAAAACCGCGAGTACTCAGTCGGTTCCACGCATTGACTCCAAAGATAACTCGACCATCCAGCGCGCGAGACCTAAAGGTAATTCGCCCTGCGCAACTGGCTCACCAAATATTGCTAATGCCCCGGGTTCACCGAGCGCCTCCAGGGCAAGATACGCCTCGTCTGAGGCCGGGCCTGATAACGGATCAAGTGCGCGACTTAGCCAATTCAACCAATCTCCTCTTTGACAAGGTTTCAGATCCTGCATGGGATGTGCGGAGCGAATCAATCGATCTCCACGCTCGGCCTTGGAAATAACGGCCATGAAAGACGGTAGTGAATCCGCTAACTGACAACCAAACTCGATCATTCGATTCTCATCTCCAGAAATTAATTCCAATTCAAGTTCTGAGACTGGTGATTCAAGGCTGCCTACTCGAACCGACCCCTTATCCAGAGAAAGCATGAGATCGCAATCAGAATGCAGTACACGCCAGTCAGTTCGCTCGAATACATTCTCAAAGATAGGATCCAATAATCGATTTTTTATCACTGCGCTCACGGGATCGGGAAGAGCAAGCGCGTCTAGAGCACTATAGTCCAACACAGGCCCTGAAATAATCATGTTCCACTCCTTTCGCCGTGACAACCCGCTTTCAATAGCCTGGCGCACTTTCACGGTCATCTCATGGCGGTTACCAACCGACCGGGTTCGAATGGCAACACCGTGTTCATAAAGTACGCCTTGATAGTCATAATAAGCATTCTTCAGGGTGTCAGTTCGGGCATGTATGTCGTGTTGCAGTAAGTCCGTAAGCACAAGAGATATTCGATCAATACCACAATCGCGTAACCCGAATTTTAGTTCGAGCTCAATCGTTTCTGGAGTTGATGTCAGATTCATCGCACAATTCCCCGCAACAAGAGGAGTTTAACTATTCAAACGCAACCCTTAGTATCCTGGCTTCGAGAGGCAGGGCCTTACATCGAGCATTTTAGGGGTAAAACCTTTGTCGTTTTACTGTCCGATTGTGACCAAGCTGAATCCAGTGTCAGCAGATTGGTAGAGGATCTTGTGTTACTCAATGCCTTGGGCGTTCACCTTGTTCTCGTACAGAGTACACGTCATGCCATTGACTCGTATATCCATGAGCAAGGTATTACAAACACTCATCATGGAAATCGACGCATCACCGATGAGGCGTTACTTAAAGGGATAGTAGAACTTGCGTGCAGAAATGGGCTGATCTTTCGAGGGCTCTACATGCGAGCGCTGCATCGAAACCGAGGTCGCTCTTCTCTGACCTCAGGAAACTTCGTTTCGGCAAAACCTTTAGGCATACACGAGGGCATTGATCACAAATTAACAGGTTCTGTAAGGCGTATTGATGCCGGAGGTATCCGGAGACAATTAGACGCAGGATCGGTCGTTTATCTGGACCACCTGGCTCATTCACCGGCCGGCGAGCTCTACAATCTAGCCAGCGAGGAAGTGGCTGCCGAAACGGCTGTTGCACTGCGCGCCGATAAACTCGTATTGATGGGCGAAACTCCATATTGCTTGGACCAAAAAGGAGGCCGCATTTCTGAATTGGCCCTGTCGTTAATTAGCACCATAAAATCCAATCAAAATGATGAAATGAAACGTCGGTTGAATGCCACAGAAAGGGCTGTTCGCGGTGGTGTCGAGCGTTGCCATCTGCTCGGCACAGGTCTTGATGGCGCGATTTTGACCGAACTTATGACTACCGAAGGGACTGGAACTCTGATTGCGTCACAGCCTGCCGCGTCTGTTCGTCAAGGCCGAATTGATGATTTACCAGGACTAATCCATTTGCTCGCGCCGATGGAGGAAAATGGTACGCTGGTTCAAAGGTCTCGCGATAAACTCGAAGCCGAAATAAATCATTTTTATGTGATCGAACAAGATGGCCGTATTTTAGGCTCTGCTGCACTTTATCCCCTAAACGACCAGTGTGCTGAACTAGCCGCGCTGTCTGCTGACCATGCTACAACCGAGCAGAACATCGGTACCAAATTATTGAAACATATCGAAGAACAGGCGCGGGCTAAATCGCTTCAAAGTCTCTTTGTGTTGACGACACAAGCAAGCGACTGGTTTAAGGAACGTGGCTTTTTGATGTCTTCTATTGAAGAGCTGCCAGAAAATCGGCAGGCTCTGTATAACCTTCAGCGAAATTCGCTGATCCTTAAAAAAGAACTGTAGGATCCGCCATGACCGACAAACGTCGCCCTTATTCGTCCATTATTGTCGACGGACTGACACAAACACCCTCACGGGCCATGCTTCGCGCTGTAGGTTTTGATGATGACGATTTCAAAAAACCACAAATCGGAATCGCCAGTACGTGGAGCATGGTCACTCCTTGCAACATGCATATCAACCAGTTAGCTGATCACGCTGAAAAAGGTGCAAACGCGTCTGGCGCCAAGGCTATTGTATTTAATACCATCACCGTCAGTGACGGTATCAGTATGGGTACGCCCGGAATGCGCTACTCGTTAGTGAGCCGTGAGGTGATCTGCGACTCTATCGAGACTGTCGTTGCGGGCCAAGGCTTTGATGGCGTCATCACAATCGGCGGTTGTGACAAAAATATGCCTGCCTGTGTCATGGCGATGCTTCGACTGGATCGTCCATCAGTCTTTGTGTACGGCGGGACTATCAAGCCAGGCGCGGAGCGTCGCGACATCGTCTCTGTTTTTGAAGCAGTTGGTCAACGCGCAGCAGGAACGATTGATGACAACCAGCTTATCGTGGTTGAGAAAACCGCAATCCCTGGGCCCGGTTCGTGCGGCGGGATGTACACAGCGAACACCATGGCCAGTGCCATTGAAGCGCTTGGGTTGTCATTACCGAATTCATCGGCTCAAGAAGCAGTATCATCAGATAAAAAAGAGGACTGCGAGCGTGCTGGAGCAGCCGTCATGCGGATGATCGAGACGGACCTCAAACCATCAGATATCGTTAGCAAAGAATCGTTCGAGAACGCGATCACAGTGGTTATCGCGCTTGGTGGCTCAACGAATGCGGTACTTCATCTGCTTGCAATGGCTCAATGCGCTGGAATAGAAGTAACTCTCAAAGACTTTACAACAATTGGAGAGCGAGTCCCGGTACTAGCAGACGTCAAACCATCAGGAAAGTACCTAATGAGTGAGCTAATCGAAATTGGTGGAATCCAGCCACTCATGAAGATGTTGCTCGATCGCGGCCTGTTGCATGGTGATGTGATGACCTGTACGGGAAAGACGATGGCAGAAAACTTAGCAACTGCATCATCATATCCAGCATCCCAAGACATTGTTCGTGCCTTTGAAAATCCGGTGAAGCAAGACAGCCACCTGCGCATTCTTTTCGGTAATCTCGCACCCGAAGGCGCTGTTGCAAAAATTTCAGGCAAAGAAGGATTATCGTTCACGGGAGATGCTCGTTGCTTTAATTCCGAAGAAGAGGCACTCACAGCGATTTTAGATGGAAAAATCGGAAAGGGTTCCGTCATCGTAATTCGTTATGAAGGACCCAAGGGTGGGCCAGGCATGCGTGAAATGCTATCACCGACCAGCGCCATCATGGGTGCAGGGCTCGGTAAAGACGTTGCACTGATAACGGACGGCCGCTTCTCAGGGGGTTCTCATGGATTTGTGATTGGCCATGTCACGCCTGAGGCAGCTACAGGAGGTGCCATTGGGCTCCTACAAGATGGTGACGTCGTCACTATTGATGCAAAAACAAATGCGTTAACCGTTGATCTCCCGGATGCCGAACTTGCTGCCCGAAAAGCATCCTGGAAAATGGAAAAGAAAGCGCCAAAACGCGGCGTTCTGGCAAAATATGCGCGACTTGTGTCATCAGCTAGCTTGGGTGCCGTTACAGACGGTGACTAAGTAGTCATCTGACGCCGATCCCAGATCTCGTAACTGTGGGCTGGCGATATCTCATCTGCGACATGATCATCGACAGAGGTTTGCTCGAACATCGTTTCATCTGGCGCCTCAAAAAATGCATCCCCCTCGGGTGATAGATGCACCTGTGTCACATACATCCGATCTACCAACGCTATCGATTCTTGGTAAAGAGTGGCACCTCCGATCAGCATCACCTCATCAACGCAATCCAATTCGGCTTGGGCACAAGCCAGTTTCAGTCCGTCCCGAAGACTTGAAACAACTCGTACACCGAGTGCCGACCAATCATGGTTGCGTGTTATCACCACATTAGTCCGGCCGGGAAGCGGCCGACCGATAGATTCAAAGGTCTTTCGGCCCATGATAACCGGCTTACCCATTGTCACTCGTTTGAAGTATTTGAGATCGCAGGGAAGGTGCCATGGAAGCTTATTATCGACCCCTATAACGCCATTATCTGCCCGAGCAACGATTAGAGAAACTCGCATCAGATGGCCACAGGTGCTTTGATATGAGGATGGGGATCATATCCTTCGATTAAGATATCCTCTTCCCGATACCCAGTTATCTTGTCCGGCGTACGACTCAACTTTAGTGTCGGTAGTGATTTCGGATCCCGTGATAATTGTTCAAGAGCCTGTTCCAAATGGTTTTGATACAGATGAACATCACCACCTGTCCAAATAAAGTCGCCCACCCCAAGTCCACACTGATCAGCAACCAAATGTGTTAGCAATGCATAACTCGCAACATTAAAAGGGACCCCTAAAAATACATCTGCTGAACGTTGATATAGCTGACAAGACAATTTTCGATTGGCCACATAGAACTGAAAGAGTGTATGACACGGAGCCAGCGCCATCAGCCCAGCCCGAACATTATCTTGGGGCGACTTAGTCTCATCAGGTAGCAGCGCTGGATTCCATGCCGAAACCAAGAGCCGTCTTGAATCCGGACGGGCGTTGATAGAGTCAACGACCTCAGTCAATTGATCGATCATACGGCCATCAGGTGCTGGCCATGACCGCCATTGGGCCCCGTACAAGGGGCCCAATGCACCATCCTCTGTAGCCCACTCATCCCAGATAGAAACGCCATGATCACGTAAATATTGAGTATTAGTGTCGCCTTGAATAAACCATAACAGTTCATGAACCACAGACTTCAAATGAACTTTTTTAGTGGTGACCAGGGGAAAGCCTTGTGTCAAATCAAAACGCATTTGATGTCCAAAGCGACTCAAGGTCCCCGTGCCCGTGCGATCGCCCTTCTCTGTCCCTTGCTCCAATAACAGTTGCAACAAATCAAGATATGCGCGCATTCACAGGCCCCTTACGTAACATCAATAACCAAATACCAATCGCAATCATTGGAATAGAAAGCAGCTGCCCCATCGTCATCCAGCTTAGCCAAATAAATCCCAGATGGGCATCAGGCTCACGTACAAACTCAACTGCAAAACGGAACACCCCGTAACCCAACAAAAAAAGCCCGGTCACTTGGCCTGACGGCCTTGATTTAGCCGAAAATACCCAGAGAATCACGAATAACACGATGCCCTCAAGAGCAAACTGATACAGCTGGCTCGGATGACGGAGAAGCGCGTCGGCTCTCGGAAAGACCATCCCCCAACCCATATCAGTGGGACGGCCCCATAGTTCTCCACCGATAAAGTTTCCGAGTCGTCCAAGACCTAGACCTACAGGAATCAGAGGGGCAAGTGCATCACCTAACGCAAGTGGTGCGATCTGGTGCCGACGAGCAAATATCCAAGTCAAAGCGATCACACCAATAAGCCCACCATGGAATGCCATGCCACCTTCCCAGATAAAGAATAAGGAAAGCGGTTCATCAAGCAATCGTTTAGGCTGATAAAAAATCATATAACCAGCGCGGCCGCCCAGAATAATACCCAGCGCTATCCAGGTAAGGAGATCCGACATCTGCGCGCGGTTGATGGGGAACAATCCACGGCCAATCCGGTAAATCGCGAGGGCGTAACCAACTAAAAAACCAAAAACATACATAAGGCCGTACCAATGGATCTGCATAAATCCAAAATCGATTGCCACTGGATCGATAGCAGAGTACGTCATGCGATCAGACTACAAAAGCTAGGAGAAAACCCACCAGCTACAAAAAAAAATAGAATTTCTTTCATGTGACTTCCATTTCAAGCGATTCACGTAAATTGGGCGGTACCAATAGGTGTAACTGCTTTCCCATAAATGCGTGACCAACTATCCGGAGTACGTGCTCACCAGACTCACTCTTGAGCGCTTTCGCAGCAAGCTGTTTGCATTCGCGCAAATGAAATGCGCCCAAAGCCCTCTTGACGGAAACGAGTGCAGCGGAGGACATCGACAGCTCATTGAAACCCAACCCGACCAGTAACACTGCCGCCAGCGGATCACCCGCCATTTCACCGCATAACGCAACCGGAATGTCCGCATTCACTCCGGCTTTTGAGGTGATTTCAAGCGCCCTCAGTACTGCCGGGTGGAACCCGTCAAATATATCGGCGACGCGGGAATTTGTCCGATCAACAGCTAACAAGTACTGGGTTAGATCGTTAGATCCGACAGATAAAAAATCTGCTTCTGTTGCTAGCTCGGGCGCGAGGTAAACTGCACTTGGTACTTCAATCATGACACCGACCTCAGGCGTGGTGACACGGGCCCCCTCTGCTCTAAGTTCTAGGACGACTCGCTCGATTAAGGCCCTCGATGCTCGCAGTTCCTCTAAAGTTGTAATCATGGGTAATAAAATGCGCAGATTTCCTGAGCCCGAGTCGGCACGCAACATCGCACGAATTTGGGTCAAGAAAATTTCTGGATGATCGAGCGTAACCCGTATCCCCCGCCATCCCAGAAATGGATTTTCTTCTTCGATCGAAAAATAAGGAAGGCTTTTGTCACCGCCAATATCAAGTGTTCGCATCACAACCGGCATCGGTGCGTATGTCTCAAGCTCCGCTCGGTACTCACTCTCTTGTTCATCTTCTGTGGGAAACCGGGAGCGGGCCAGAAAGATAAATTCTGTACGGTATAGACCAACACCATCAATAAAGCTTCGCTGACGATCAGACAGATCACCGAACGGCCCAGCGTTCAGCATCAGATGAACACGCGTGCCGTCATAGGTAGTTGCAGCACCCGGCTCGACCTGTTCCAAATCCATTTCAAGGATCGCGGCATCGTCAATCGCCTGCTGATACTCGGAAAGCACGTGCTCGGAAGGCTCTACAATAACCTCTCCGCGCCATCCATCGATGATTAAATGTGCACCAGAAATATCGCTGAGTGGTAGATCTACTGCACCCATCACCGCCGGGATGCCAAGGCCCCTAGCCAAGATAGCGACGTGGGAGTTAGCTGAGCCTTTGATAGAAACAATTGCCTTGAGTGATTTAGTCGCAACCTCTCCTAGCATCACGGGGGTAACATCTTCCGCGATCAGGATCACATCGTCTGGATATTCAAAGGCTTCAGATTGCTCATGAAGTAATTTAGCAAGTATCCGACGCCCTAGGTCCAACAAGTCGGTCGCCCTCTCTTTGAGGTAGGTGTCATCCATCGCCTCAAAGCGAGCCACCAGATCAAGAACAACATATTTCAGTGCAGTCGGTGCGGTCTCTCCGGAGCGAATACGTTGACAGACTTCGCCACTTAATGTGTGGTCCTCAAGCATCCTCAAGTAAGTATCAAAAAGGGCCGTTTCTTTTCTGGCCAAGTGTTCTGACAAGGAATCGCTGATTTGTCTCAGCTCAGCCTTAACCTCACTGAGTGCTGCCTGAAACTCCCCAAGCTCAAGCTCCGGTTGATCTGTCTTGGCATCTTTAACCCGCCGCAGAATTGCCGGTGGCTGGCGCACAAAAGCCGTCCCTGTCGTCACGCCACCGATGCCAGCCACCCCCTTAAAATGTACGTCAGTTGGTTTTTCGCCGGTGGTTTGGCTTAGATACAGCCGGCCAGAAACTTTGGCATGCGCGATCAATGCGGATAACTGAGCAGCAACTGTTACGAGCAGTGCTTCTTCCTCATCACTGAATTTTCGTTGGGTTGTTTGTTGAACAACAAGAACGCCCAAAATTTCACGCTGGTGAACGATCGGCACACCCAGAAACGACTGAAAAATTTCTTCGCCTGTTTCGCGCAAAAATCGAAATGCTGGATGATTCGGTGCATCGTCTAGATTCACTAACTCCCCCCGGCTACCCACGGTTCCGACGAGGCCGTCAGTCCTAGCCAGGCTGGCTGATCGGACAGAGTCTGGATTCAGCCCGTCAGTTGCCATTAATAGCCATCTATCGGTTGACTCGTCCAGTAGGTACACCGAACACACCCCGGCCTGCATCGTATCTTTAATACGCGTCACTATGATGGTGAGTGCTTCATCTAAAGTTGCCGCGTCAGTGACCGCCTGAACCAAGCGCCTCAGAATGTCTAGCATGCCATTGGTCCAACCCAACGCAGTGCCGGGGCAAGCTCAATCATCGCCTGTCGGTAAACATCTCGTTTGAACGGAATTACCTGACCGAGGGGATACCAATAGCTTACCCACTGGTAGGCGTCAAACTCGGGATGATCTGTCGTAGCTAGATTCGGCTGAATAAAGGAGTCGCTTAACGCAAGCAGATACCAGCGTTGTTTTTGGCCAACACAAGCTTTTCGGCCGCGTGGTCGGATCAAAGATTTGGGGAGCCGGTAACGTAGCCAACCTGCGGTTTGTGCTAGTACTATCACTTGATTCTGTGAAATACCAAGCTCCTCATGAAGTTCGCGATAAAGCGTATCTTCAGCCGTCTCGCCAGATTTCATTCCTCCTTGTGGAAACTGCCAGGCATCTTCACCTCGTCGCCTAGCCCACAGAATAGAGCCGGTCGGATGCGCGAGAATGATCCCCACATTTAACCGAAAACCGTCCTGATCAATCATGACTTGAAACTCCCAAAAATCCCTCGCATTCTTTCAACTTTTAGCAGATCGCTCAATCAAACGAGATAAATTCAATGGACCTTGCCATCTTCGACCTCGATCACACCCTACTTCCTATAGATAGCGACAAAGCTTGGAACCAATTCCTGATTGATACCGGTGCAGTAGATGGGGAACATTATCGAGAAAATAACGAACGCTTCTACCAAAATTACCTAGATGCGAATCTGGACATTAGAGCGTATCAGCGGTTCGCCTGTGAAGTCTTGCAAAATTATCCCATCGAAAAGGTAACCCAGTGGCGCGATCAATACGTCCGTGAGATCATTTGTCCAAAACTTCAGTCTAAGGCGCTTGAGTATATTCGAGCCTATAAGATCAGTGGTTTTCATACTCTAATTATCTCGGCGACTAACACGTTCATTATCGAGCCGATCGCCGGTTTGCATGGTGTCGACAGTTATCTCGGCTGCGAATTTGAAATTATCAACGGACAATACACCGGAGAGTTAGTTGGGGTTCCGACGTATAAAGAAGGAAAAGTTGATGCATTATCAAATTGGCTAGACTCCAAAGGCGAAAAAGCGTCAACCATTCATTTTTACTCAGATTCCATCAATGACCGACCACTCCTAGAAAAAGCAAACCAGGCTTTTGTTGTTAATCCAGACCAGTCACTAGCAGAACTAGCGAATGATCAGGGCTGGCCAGTGATAAGCTTTGCGGACTAGTGGTAGTCTCTGATGAAGCGGGTTGGTTACTTCACACATTCAGATTGCATGAATCACCAGATGGGACACATGCATCCTGAAAGCCCAACGCGTTTGCAAGCAATCGATAAAGAACTTCGGTCGCAAGGATTAATGGTGGATCTGATTCAGTTCAAATCAGAACCTGCCGATGTAGCACAAATTAAACGTGCACATGCTTTCGAATATATCCAAGAAATTGAGCAAATCGGAAATAACGCAACAATTGGTGGTTTGATTGCCGTTGATAACGATACATCGATAGGACCTGGGTCTCTTCGTGCAGCACTTTTGGCTACAGGGGCGGGATGTCAGGCAGTTGATCATTTGATGGCAGGTAATATTCAACGCGCGTTCTGTGCGACAAGACCTCCCGGACATCATGCTGAAAAGTCGCTGGCGATGGGGTTCTGTCTATTCAACAACGTAGCTGTAGCCGCATTACATGCCATTGAACACCATGGCCTAGAGCGGGTGGCCATCATCGATTTCGATGTTCACAACGGAAATGGAACTGTTGACATCTTCGAAAATGACGAGCGCGTTATGGTATGTTCATCATTTCAGCACCCATACTATCCCAATCGTCATTTCGATACCCCGGGCGATCACTTGGTCCTTACCCCAATCAATGCCGGCTCAATAGGCCATGAATATCGCCAGAAAGTAGAGCGCGATTTCTTCTCAGCACTCGATGGATTTAGTCCAGAGCTTTTACTGATTTCAGCTGGCTTCGACGCTCACACGGAGGATCCTCTAGGCGGTCTCAATCTTATTGAAGACGATTATCGTTGGCTCACGTCAATGATTATTGATATTGCGGACCGACATAGTCAATCACGTATCGTATCTATGCTTGAAGGTGGGTATCATCTCGGGGCACTGGGTCGCAGTGTGGCTGCCCACATTGAGATGATGTTAAATGACTGATTTATCCGACTATCAACAAGTACTGACGCCTAATTATGGCGTGCCTCCGACTATTATCGTGAAAGGACAGGGCTGTAATTTATTTGGCCAAAATGGAGAATCATATTTAGATCTAGCCGGTGGCATCGCAGTCAGCGCTCTTGGTCACTGCCACCCAGAAGTTATCAAGACACTCACAGACCAAGCTAACAAGATCTGGCATCTGTCTAATGTTCTGGCAAATGAACCCGCGATCCATCTAGCCAAGGCGCTGGTCGATGCCACCTTTGCAGACCGTGTCTTTTTTTGTAATTCTGGAGCAGAGGCAAATGAAGCCGCCATCAAGGCAGCACGAAAAGCTGCGTTTAATATCTTTGGCCCAGATAAATCCGAGATCATCGCATTCAATGATGCCTTCCATGGCAGAACTATCGCTACCATCACTGCAGGTGGTCAACCAAAATATAGGGCCGGTTTCGGCCCCATGCCCGCAGGTTTTAAACACCTACCATTTAATGATTGTAAAGCCATCGAGGCGCAAATTTCTGAGAAGACATGCGCGGTCATGGTGGAGCCAGTCCAGGGAGAAGGAGGTGTTCGTCCGATTTGTCCTACATTCTTCGAGAAGATTAAGACCGCATGTAACCAAGTTGGTGCAGCTCTCATCGTTGATGAAGTGCAGACTGGGATGGGGCGAACTGGAAAATTATTTGCCTACCAACACAGCGGCGTTACTCCCGATATCCTTACCTCTGCTAAAAGTCTTGGTTGTGGCTTTCCAATCGGCGCGATGTTGTGTAAAGAGTGGATCTCAGAACACTTTGTTCCCGGAACTCATGGAAGCACTTACGGAGGGAACCCTCTAGGGACCGCAGTCGCGGGAAAGGCGCTTGAAACTATTAACCAGCCTGAGCTTCTGAATAATGTTCTTAGTCGGGGTAGGCAGTTGATGCAAGGACTCAATGAGCTCAATAAAAGATATAAGCTTTTTAAAACGATTAGAGGCCAAGGGCTGCTGATCGGCGCGGTCTTGAAGGAAGGCTACGCAGGTCGGTCGAGTGAACTGGTAACGCTCACCATGCAGGAAGGTCTGATGACGCTAGGCGCGGGTCCAAACGTCCACCGCTTCGCGCCGCCGCTTATCATTTCTGAATCCGAGGTTAAGGACGCTCTGACAAGGCTCGACCGTGCATATAGCCACTTTAAAAAACAAACTTAACCGTGGCGAATAAGTTAAACTGTGCCTCATGATCAGGAATCAAGCTAAATCAAGTTTTCTACCTGCGATTCTCGCACTCACGCTGTCTGAAGCCACGTTGGCTTTTGACGTGGCGGGGCTTCGGATAAATGATTCCGTAGATGATTTCCAGAATCTGGTGGGTCCAGCTAAAGAATATTTAACTGTCACGCATGATCCTGAGGGGAAAATTGTTCGGATTTTCTATCGACAAGAAGGTTTACCGAATGATCCACAGACGCAAGCGAAAGTAGTGAATCGGATTTGCGACAAATACGGTTATGTCACGTCCTGCTCTGTGGCAATTTCTGAGATAAATTCAAAGGAAAATAACTTCCTGCGATTCTTTAATCTCTACCGAAATGACGACGAGACCTTGGAATTACGGGCACGCATTCGGCGTACAAAAATGATTAGCCTGACGCCGGAGCTTACGGTAGAAATTGATTTAGTGGACTCCGCCTACGCCAAAACCTTACGTGACCAAAAGGCAAAGGCTTCCGACCTGATAGATTTCTAAGAGCAAATATTGTGAAATAAAGTCAATTTATTGCCGAGCACTACTCACCCTACTAGCGCGATTTTTTGATCAAATCATCCAGCAAATCAAATAGTTGGTTCTCTCCCCCCGCCTGCGCGATTCCCGTCACATGACGACCATCCACTACGAATGCGGGGACTCCTCGGATTCCATAAGCTCTGGTGCGAGCGTCCGCAAGCCGCAAAGCGCTTTCTGTCGCAAAGCTGTCTAGCTCTCGGTTGATGATGGCTGGATCAGCGCCAAATCTCTCGAAAAATGCCACGACATCATCTACCCTTTGAAGCCGCTGGCCCTCGCGATGAATAGCATTAAAGAGAGGCTCGTGGATTGTCTCCAACAATCCAATATTTTTAGCTACCCAAAACATTCGGGCGTGCATTTCCCAAGATCGGCCGAAAACCACTGGAATCTGGACAAAGCTCACATCTTCGGGAAGCCTGTTAACCCAGACTTTCAATGCTGGATCAAGAGAATCGCAATGCGGGCATCCGTACCAGAACAGTTCTACTACCTCAATTTTCTCTGGGTCTGATGTTATGACTGGTTTTGCCAATGTCTGATAATGAACGCCTTCTTGGAACTCGTTTGCGAAACCAGACTGATTCAGAATCAGCCCCAACCCGATCAATAATATTGACAAGACACGTTTAGACACTATTTGAGGCCCTCAACATAACTGGAGACCGCCTCAATGTCGGCGTCAGACATATTCTTCGCAACACCGTTCATCATGACATTCATACGCAAACCATCACGAAATGATCTGAGCTGGGTCTCAGAATATCCTGCCCACTGGCCCTTCAGAGATGGAAAAACCGCTGAGGCCAACCCAACTCCTGTCGGACCATGACACGCTGCACAGGCACTGATGCCCTTTTCTGTGTCGCCAAACCGATAAAGTTGCTCGCCTCGCTCTAGAAGGTCAGGCTGAACCGCACCACTAGAAACTGTTTGTGTTGCGTAGTAGACCGAAAGATCCGCAATATCTTCTTCCGACAAAACCGCAGCCAGACCCGCCATAATCGCATTCTCCCGTGATCCATCACGATACGCTCTCAAGGTAGATGCGAGATAACTCGCATGCTGTCCGGCCAATTTCGGGTAATCGGCAGCGGCACTGTTACCCTCTGATCCATGACATGCAGAGCAGGTTGCGCTTTTTGCCTTACCCTGATCTGCGTTGCCAACATAAGCATTCTTAGTTGCCGATTCGGCTGCCGTAACTGGCACCGAGGCTACAGTTAGTGCAATAGCAGTGAGTAATGACTTCATTCAATTCATCTCTTTTTAAGCAGGACCATTCGTTTTGTGATGGCGTAGTATACATTGCACCTAAAATTAATGCAGTGAAGGATTTAATAACCGTGCGCGATATTCAGCTTGACCCAAAGCTCGCACAGGCAACGTTTTTGGTCAGTGCCCCCTCGCTTGATTACTGTCCTCCAGAGTGCGGTCCAGAGATTGGCTTTTGCGGTCGCTCAAACGCGGGCAAATCCAGCGCTTTAAACACTTTAACGGGCCAGAAAAACCTAGCCCGAGTATCTAAAACACCCGGCCGTACTCAACTAATCAATTTTTTTGAGGTTCCTGAAACCGGTGGCTTTCTCGTGGATTTACCTGGGTACGGGTACGCCAAGGTTCCTGAAGCAATGAAGCGACAATGGCAACATCATCTCGGAACATTCCTCGCTGAACGTCGAACTCTGACCGGGCTCGTGCTCCTTATGGATATAAGACACCCTATGACCGCCCTCGATCGACAGATGCTCACATTCGCTGACCATCGTGAGATAGATACGCTACTTTTGCTGACGAAAACTGACAAGGTAAGCCGCAATCAGGCAGCAAAATCAAGACACGCGGTCCAGAAAAAAAGACCTCAATCGGCAGTGTTAAACTTCAGTAGCCTAAATAAAACCGGACTTGTTGAGGCTTCAAGCTGGGTCAGGCAACGTCTTGAGGGAGATATAAAATAAAACCCCAGTAGCTCACACCGGGGTTTCAAGGTCCGACAGGGGTCTCGTCGGCTCAACGAAAGAGGGAAAATCGTTGTGTTGATACTAAGACAAACCAGATCCAAAAAAGTTCACAAAACTAGAAAAATTAGTGCGCCTCAAACCAACTTCCACCAGTTCCTATTTGGACAACCAGTGGCACCGATAATTTTGCTGCTGACTCCATTTCAGTCCGAACCAACTGACATGCGTCTGCAAGATCACGGTCAACTGTCTCAAACACAAGTTCGTCGTGTACCTGTAATAGTAGATGACAGCCAATATCGATGGATTTAAGTGCGCTTTGAACCCGCAACATTGCTCGTTTAATGATATCCGCAGCAGTACCCTGCATCGGAGCGTTAATCGCCGCGCGCTCGGCCGCCTGCCTCACCGGAACCTGCTTCGCTCTGATGTCAGGAAGAGTCAACCGCCGCCCGAACACCGTTTCGACATACCCTTTCTCGTGAGCCATGCTACGCGTTGAATCCATGTATCTTCGTACGCCAGGATATTGCTCGAAATACCGATCAATATATGTCGCTGCCTCAGCACGCTCAATACCTAATTGTCTCGCCAGACCAAAGGCACTCATGCCATAAATCAAACCAAAATTAATAGCTTTGGCTCGGCGACGCTGCTCGCTAGTGACAAACATCGGCTCCACGGCAAATACCTCGGAAGCTGTCGCGCGATGAATATCTTCTCCTTTTGCGAAGGCGTCAACCAAACCCTGATCACCCGACAGATGCGCCATGATACGAAGCTCAATCTGTGAATAATCGGCAGCCACAACTGACCAACCCTTTGGCGCTACGAACGCTTTACGAATCCGGCGGCCGTCCTCAGTACGAATCGGGATATTTTGTAAATTAGGATCAGATGATGATAATCGTCCCGTTGATGTCACCGCTTGATGAAAAGAAGTGCGTACACGCCCATCGGCTGGATCACACTCCTCAGGAAGCTTATCAGTATATGTACCTTTCAGCTTCGATAAACTGCGGTACTCCATCAGCAACCTCGGTAAGGGGTAGTCCAATGCAAGCTCTTGCAGCACCTCCTCATTTGTTGAGGGAGCGCCCTTCGGCGTTTTCTTAACTACCGGAAGCTTCAATTCACTAAATAAGATTTCCTGCAACTGCTTAGTGCTGGCCAAGTTGAAGGGTCGGCCCGCCAAATTCTGTGCTTCCGATTCCAACTCCTTAAGCCGAGCACCTAGAATCTCTGACTGCGCCCGAAGAATCTCAACATCCAGCAAAGCCCCGCGGTTCTCCATGTCCCGAAGAACGAGCATAACTGGCAGCTCTAAGTCCTGATAAATCGATCTCAAAGACGGTTCTCTCTCCAAGTACTCGTAAAAAACCTCATAGAGCCGGAGCGTAATGTCAGCATCCTCAGCCGCATATTGAGAGGCTTGGTCGAGGGCTACTGCAGCGAAACCAATTTGTTTCGCCCCCTTTCCGCATACATCTTCGTAAGAAATCGTATCAATTCCCAAAGTACGTCTCGCCACAGAGTCCATATCATGTCGACCGGACGCGGCGTCTAGGACATAACTCATCAGCATCGTATCAGCGACTGCGCAGCTCGGCTTTAAGCCTACAGATTCAAGCACCGTCAGGTCATACTTTAGATTGTGCCCGACCATAGTCAGACTGGGATCTGCCAACAGAGAGGCAACCAAATTAAGGACAACTTTGGCATCTAATTGATCCCCCTCAACATGTGAAACAGGTATATAACAGGCCCGCCCAGCCTCATAGGCGAGCGATATACCGACCAAGTCCGCGTTACGAGCAACCAGTGACGTGGTTTCTGTATCCAGTGCGAAGGTCGTCGAATTTCGACACTGCGAGACCCAGAATTCAAGACGTTCTGGGGTATTCACTAGCTCATAAGAAATCTCGACTGAGCCCGGTTCCACGACAGGCTGTAAATTATCACGTGGTGCGCTCGAGAGCTGTCTTAAAAATTGATTCAGTTCGAGGTCCGTGTAAAACACAGTCAGCTTATCGTTATCGGGAGTTGAGCGAGCCAAGTCATCTAAGCCCACGGGTAAATCACAATCAGTTTTAATGGTGACCAACGCCTTAGAGAGTGGTAAGACATGCATGTGCTCTCGGAAAATGTCACCAATTTTTCCAGAGATTATCCCCGCATTTTCAACCACATCATCAAGAGTTCCGTGCGTATTAAGCCATTTGGCAGCAGTTTTCGGGCCACACTTTGGTATGCCCGGAACGTTATCCACGCTATCGCCGGTTAACGCCAGAAAGTCGATAATGGAGTCAGGTGGCACACCAAATTTTTCCTTGACGCCGATAGGCGTCATGGTGGTGTCACTCATTGTATTAACCAACGTCACCTTATCGGTTACGAGTTGCGCGAAATCCTTATCGCCAGTCGAGATTAGAACGGACTCACCGTTTGCCTCAGCCTGTTTCGCAAGTGTCCCAATAACATCATCGGCTTCCACACCAGGGACAACGAGCAATGGAAACCCGAGTGCTTGAATGATCGCGTGCAATGGCTCGATTTGTGCTCGAAGCTCATCAGGCATTTTTTCCCGATTGGCTTTGTATTTGGCGTACATTTCGTCGCGAAATGTTTTTCCGGGCGCGTCGAAGACAACGACCATGCGTCCGGCGCCCGTTGAGTCTGCAAGTTTATTCAACATAGAAATGACACCACGTATTGCGCCAACCGGTCGCCCGTCTTTGGTTGATAGCGGGGGTAAGGCATGGAACGCACGATAAAGATAGGATGACCCATCAACTAAAACCAATGGTGCAGGCATTCCGGCTCCTGAGAGTGTTGCTTTTGTTTCTGTCCATGCATAATACCGCGCTTGGACGGGGCGCGGCGATGGGTGTTTACACAGAATTAACTCTGCAAGAAATGAAGGACTTCACCAGACAATTTAATTTTGGTGACTTAAAAAGCTTCAGCGGGGTGGACGCTGGGGTCGAAAACACCACCTACTTTGTTTCCTTCAACCAAAAAGAATTTGTGCTCCAAATATTTGAAGAGCAAGGATTTGATGAAATTCCATTTTTCATCGAACTTAATCGCCGACTGTCAGACGACGGGGTTCCCGTAGCATCACCCATTGCGAATCACGAGGGTGCACGTTTGTTCGCAATAAAAAATAAACCCGCCGCTCTGTTTTCCCGTATAAGGGGCTCAACGATCTCCCCCATTACCCCGGATGCCTGCCACCAAATAGGCGAAGCACTCGGTAAAATGCATTCCGCTACTCAAAATTATATTGATTTAAAGCGAGAGAACCATCGGTGGCATAAATGGTGGGAGAGAAACGTTAAACGCGTACTTGATATCGTGCCACCAAAATATCGAGATATATTGAGTGATCAGATTAAACGGTCCCGGTCATTTGCGTCTCACGCAGAAAGACTTCCTCAAGGGATTATTCACGGTGACTTATTCTGTGACAATGCTCTATTTCATAGCGGTTCGTTAACAGGGATTATTGACTTCTACAACGCCTGTAATGGATCGCTATTGTTTGATCTCGCTATCGCTATCAATGACTGGTGTTCCGATGAATCGAGCCGTCTCGACACACTAAAAACCGAAGCGATGATGACAGGATACAATCGATACCGTCCGCTCACAGATCAAGAAATCAGTCATTGGCCGCCTGCTGTTGAAACAGCTGCTTTGCGTTTTTGGATGCTTCGTCTGGTTGCGCTAGCCCGCAAACGCGAGGGAGGTCCCCAGGCGCCCCCACATGTAAAAGACCCTAACGATTTTCTCGAAATTCTAGTCTCTCGTCGCCACGATCCCCAATGCAACCTCATTTCGAGATAGAGCCTATTAGAAGACTTTGGCGGCTAGCGCTTCCACTGATTATCGCCAATATCTCAACCCCGATCTTAGGTCTAGCTGATGCCGCCATTTCAGGTCACCTAGATCACGCCTATTATCTTGCTGCTGTGACAGTCGGTGCTGAACTGTTAGTGGTCTTCTTTGGTGCTTTTTCGTTCTTACGTATGGGGACGACGGGTATGGTCGCTCAGGCGGTCGGTGCTGAAGATCACAACCTATCACGTAACATTTTGTCGCATGCGATTGCTGTAGCCACCATCATTGGGATAGCGCTGTTTGCGCTCGGTTCCCAAGCAATCGCCCCGATTCTTGAGCTAGCGCAAGCCCCCGCGGAGATGCATCGACCACTAGAGGAATACCTCGAGACCAGACTGTGGGGCGCGCCCGCCAACCTTTCTCTCCTTGTACTTACCGGATGGTTCATAGGCAAAGGTCATACTCAGATCGCTCTTTATCTTGCGATCACTATCAACCTCCTGAACATTTGCCTGAACTATACATTAGCCATTGGGTATCAGATGAATAGCTTCGGTATCGCGCTCGGAACGGTTATCTCAGAATACGTGGGCTTGATCGTTGCCTTTACTATACTCGCGCTTAGCTTAAGAAATATGAAGCGACCACCCAAACAAATGTGGCAGCCACCGCTCGTTGTCAAACTTATCAAAGTAAACCTACCGCTAATGATTCGAACAATCGCACTTCACGGCGTGTTCGTTACCTTATCCATCCTCGCTGCGAGGCTAGGAACCGTCGAGGCAGCCTCGATTGGGCTTATTTTAGTTCTTCTCACGACGGCGGCTTATGCCCTCGATGGATTCGCATACGCCGCGGAAATAGAAGCAGGACAATCCCTCGGGGAACGTCACTTTAATCGCTTTATCGATAGCCTTAAGGGGGGGGCGGTCTTATCTGGATTGTCAGCCGTGATAATCGTATCGATATTTACAATTTTCCAATTACAAATCTTTTCGGCGCTGACTGATTTTGACACCGTTATCAACCAGGCCAGCGATCTAATGGTCTGGTTTACCGGGATTGTACTAGTCTTATGCTGGTCCTATTGGCTCGATGGCGTATTTATTGGCTTGACCAAGACGCTCGACATGTGTCTCACGATGTGTTTCTCCGCGGGATTTGGCTGGGTAGGAGGTGTATGGGCTCTTGGATCAACGAGTCTCGATAGTTTGATGGGTGCCTTTTTGATGTTCTCTGCGCTCAGAACTTTATCGCTAGCATTGAGGCTTCCCGCTGTTGTTCAGGAGGTTAGGGCCCGTTCGGATCAGAGTCATCTAAAATCCTAACCGACCGCACGTCTTCATCAAAAACTGGATCGGCGTAATTTACGCGAGTCACTAGCTCGGACGTTTCGGGGGCCTCCAGCGCTATGACTTCCTGATACCCACATGCAATACACTCGCGTCGCATCAATTTTTCACTATCGTCTTCCCAAGCCCTTGTTTTGTCATGACCACCGCAATGCTGGCAGACAGCGCCGGCGATAAATCGTTTAATTACCATCATTGACTCCAATCCCTATTCGGAAAATAGTGTGGGATTTTCTACACATCACAAGGACCAGTATGACTGTTCGCTCTTATGACAACCAAGAACCGGTTATTCACGAATCTGTCTGGCTTGACCCTTCCGCCTTCGTTGCAGGAAAAGTGACCCTCGGCGAAGATGTTTCGGTGTGGCCAATGGCAGTCATTCGTGGTGACGTGAATACCATTAGCGTCGGCTCAAAAACAAATATTCAAGACGGCGCGGTTTTGCATTGTACCCATGACGGGCCCTACACACAGGGGGGGAAAGCACTCACTATTGGAGATAGTGTAACAATTGGTCACCAAGCGTGTTTACATGGCTGTACCGTGGGTAATGACGTACTTGTGGGTATTGGTGCCATCGTGCTTGATGGTGCAATCATTGAAAATTTAGTAATGATCGGCGCCGGAAGTCTAGTGCCACCGGGCAAAACTCTTAAATCAGGACATTTGTATGTTGGATCGCCAGTGAAGATGGTTAGACCACTCAACGATGTTGAAAAAAAATTTTTAAAATATTCAGCAATCCATTACATCAAGCTAGCAAACAAACATCGCGAAATAACCGGCTAAATCGATACTCGCTCCACCTCTTTAGCTTTTTTAATCACCTGTGAGGCTAGCTCTTTTTTATAAACAGCGATGCGATCACGCAAAGACTCATCCGCTGTTGCAACGATTTGAGCCGCCAGTAGTCCCGCGTTATAGGCTCCGTTGATTGCCACTGTTGCCACTGGGACCCCTTTTGGCATCTGTACAATCGATAACAAGCTGTCTTCACCATTCAAGTGCGTTGCCACGACAGGCACACCAACGACCGGCAATTCGGTAAATGCTGCAACCATTCCCGGAAGATGAGCCGCCCCCCCAGCGCCAGCAATAATGACTTCTAGCCCACGTTCTCGTGCTGACTTTGAATAATCCATTAATCGCTCAGGCGTACGGTGCGCCGAAACTACCGTCGCCTCAAAACTAACTCCAAGACTCTTCAGAGCCTCTACAGCACCCTCCATCACAGACCAATCAGAATCTGATCCCATAATGACGCCAACTTTTACTATCATTGCGGCGTATCTCCTCGAATAATTAAATCATCACGTACCGACACCAAACGCTGAATCAATTCATTGTGGTCGTCCCCAACCAAAGTAAAGTGCCCCATCTTTCTGCCAGGACGACACGTATCTTTCCCGTATAAATGAATATGTGAGTTCGGTATCTTCGCAAATTCATCTAGCCCCTCAATTACTGGCCGTCCAACATAACCCGCCTCACCAATAAGGTTTGCAGTCAGTGCACACCCCTGTAAGTCCGTTTGTCCAAGCGGTAAATCTAGACACGCGCGTAACTGGTTTTCAAACTGGCTTGTCACACAAGCCTCTATCGTGTGATGACCGGAATTATGTGCTCTCGGTGCAACTTCATTTACCAACAAGTCACCGGAATTGGTGAAGAACAATTCGACACCAAACAATCCCGGCGTTGCAAAAGATTCAACCGTTTTTTTTGCAAGTTCTTGTGCCACTTTCGACACATTCGCGTTCAAACGAGCCGGCGCTATCAAATAATCAAGTATGTTAAGCTTGGGATCTACAACCATCTCAACCGGATCGTATGCCACGATCTCGCCACATGCACGACGAGCGACCATAACTGCTAACTCAGTTCCATTAGCAATGAATGCCTCAAGAAAGCTCGGGGTTTCTAACCGATTTTCCCAATCCTCTCTGGACCTAATAATGTGGACGCCACGTCCATCATAACCACCAGTATAGGCCTTTTGGACGCAGGGCAAACCGAAAGCCTCAACATCTGAGAAACTTGATTTCTCAGCAAGGTCGGTAAAATCGGCTGTGGGGATTCCAGAAACTCGGTAATGACACTTTTGGTCAAACTTGTTTTGAATAAGCCTAATAACCGCGGGCGCCGGAACGATTTCAATGCCCTGATCAGCCAAAGCCATCAAAATATCAGCTCCGACATTTTCGATATCAAATGTAACGATATCAGATCGTTCACACAGGAGTTGCAACGCAGCAGGATCATCGGGCTCACCCTCGATTTGATCAAAGGCCACCTGTCCAGCAGGTGAGTTATTTAAAGGATCAAGGATCGTCATCCGCACGTCATGATTGTTGCAAGCTGGCGCAAGCATCCTTGCAAGCTGTCCACCGCCTACCACCCCTAAACGGGCAAGGGGAAGCTTTTTTGCCATAACCGTCATCAGAAAAATCTAACCATATACCAAGCTAAATGTGAGCATTGGGGACCCGCCCAAAATCGGTCAATTGTTCAAACGGATCTGGTAAAAAACCGGTCCACAGTTCAAATTGTCGCGCAGCTTGAGCGAGCAGCATCCCAAGACCATCCGCTCGCTGATCCGTCAACGATCGGCACATTTCTAAGAAAGGAGTGTCATCAACACTATAAATCAAGTCATAACAGGCACCGTCAGCACCTACGATACGATCTGTCAACTCCACACCTGCGCCTCCTGAGAGCCCTGCCGAGATACCATTAATCACAAGATCAAATGGCGCTCCCTGTAAATCAAGTTCAGTCAGACCAATCCCCCGAACCTTACTGTGGAATCGATCAACGAGTCGTCTGAGCTTCTCTACCGAACGATTCGCAATCACCACTTCTTCGGGTTCTCTCGCAACCAGCGGACCCAAACAACCCGC
>MDTB01022881.1_pt1 | contig 25008 bp, 28 predicted proteins | sample 811161 | NCBI WGS metagenome assembly MDTB01 (sample SAMN05326650, study PRJNA326480) | marine metagenome | isolation source: seawater | place: Mediterranean Sea | collected 2009
CGCACAAGCACATAAATCACTGTGACATCAGATATATGATTCGTTATGATATTGTTTTCAAGGACTGAGAGTTAACATGAAACAAGCGGTCAATGTCGCACTTACAGGTGCAGCAGGAAATATCGGTTACGCCATCGCATTTAGAATCGCAGCCGGTCATCTTTTCGGACCCGAGCAGCCAGTAAATCTCCATTTAATTGAAATTGAGCCTGCTCTGCCAGTCTTGACCGGGGTAGTCATGGAGCTGCGTGACTGCGCCTTTGCAACCCTGCACAATGTCGTTGCCACTGCTGATCCCAGTATTGGGTTTGGTGATGCAGACTATGTGTTTTTAATTGGTTCACGGCCGCGCACCAAAGGCATGGAACGGCAAGATCTGTTAAGTGCCAATGGGGCAATTTTTAAGCCCACAGGTAAGGCAATTAGTGATCATGCCAACCCAGACGTACGTGTGTTAGTCGTCGGTAATCCGGCTAATACCAATGCCCTTATTACGCTGCATAATGCCCCTAATTTAGCCCCTCATCAGATCAGCTCTATGATGCGCCTAGATCACAATAGAACCCTTAGCTTACTCGCTGAGAAACTCAACCAGCATCCCACAGTTATCAAGCAAGTGACTGTGTGGGGCAATCACTCCACCACTCAGTTTCCTGATCTGCAGCACTGCCAAATCAACTCACAAGATGCCAGTAGCATGATTGATCAGAGTTGGTACAAAAATGAATTTATCGATTTGGTGCAAAAACGCGGCGCCAAAATTATCGAAGCGCGCGGCACCTCATCCGCGGCCTCCGCGGCTTCGGCTGCGATTGATCATATGCGTGACTGGACACTGGGCAGTGCAGCTGACAATTGGGTGAGCATGGGCATTTATTCCCAAGGGATGTATGGCATCGATCCTGATCTCATGTTTTCGTATCCAGCGGTCTGCCGCGATCGTCAATTTACAGTTGTGCAAGATCTGCAGTTGAATGAGTTCTCCCAACACATGATCGCGCGCTCTGAGCAGGAACTGATCAAAGAGCGCGACATGGTGAAAGACTTGCTATAGCGCTGGCATAAGGCTTATTTGATTTCTACCCCCTGCCACTCCGTGACAAAATCATCGATCAGATCGGCCACGGCATCTGGACGATCCTCCTGCACATAATGACCCGCCCGCTCTATAATCTCAAAGCGCACCGGGCCCGCAATCGCCTGTTTAAGACGCCGACCTGACTCTGTTGGCATCCAGGCATCATGTAATGCCCAGCACACCATGGTAGGACAGGTAATTTGGCTATGATCTACGCCCATAGTCTCTTCATTACTGGGTTGTGAACAGATTTTCACCAGCGATTTAAATCCTGTCAGGCCGGGACCGCGACCCCAGAATTGAAGATAATTTTGTTTAACGTTCTTATCTGTGAAGGCAATCTTGTCGAAACTGCCGGTTCGTAATAGCCCTGGAAATGCGGCAGCAGCCTGTGCCATTCCCATCTGTAGCGTAGTGTCATCAGCGCCGACAAAGCCATTAAACGCCTCGACTTCCAATACTGGCCAGTAATCGAATGCAACCGGATTAATCAGTACTAGGCGAGCAATGTAATCGCAATATTTGGAGGCGAAAATTTGGCATACACCGCCACCATGATCGTGTCCAACGAGGATTACTTTTCCTTTTAAGCCAAGTCCGTCAATGACGCCTTTAATTGCTTCAGCCTGATTGGTAAGACTATGCTCAAAATCATCCAGTGGCATATCGGACTGTCCATAACCAACCATATCCATGGCCAGTGTTCGATATTTGTCTTTCAGGTGAGTCTGAACATGCCGCCATAAGCGAGCATTTGTTGGAATCCCATGAACCATGAGTAAGGTTGTCTCACCGCTGCCGCACTCTTCGATGTTAATGTTGAGCGTGAGACCATTGATAGTCACTGCTTGCTGCATATCCCCCCCTTTTCTAGGTAGCTGATCTTATATCGTCGACGTGTAGCATCTGACTCAGTGGTAAATACTGTGTCGATCTTCTTAATATATAACGATGTTATTTATACACAAAAACAGCACCACGATACAGCGCTTTCTATTTAACTAGAAGGAGGTCGCGGAGAGACCCTTATATTTAATGTGCTCTAGGTCATTGTTTGGCTCGTCATTGCTAGTTAATTTGTTGAGAATGCTAGTATCCGAAAACTCCGCCAAGGTCAGTTGGCATAGAAAATCATAAATTTTGTCGCTTAATATTTTCCACATGTGATGTGTCACGTGAATCTGATGCAGTTGCGCTCTATAAGCCGCATCATCATGTTGCGTCTGTCCACTCTGCGCGTATGCAGTAGCATGGGCCTTGGTCCCCCCATCAATTGCGATAACGATCTCGGCAATACAGGTTTCCTCAGGACTTTTGGCGAGTTTGTAGCCACCTCCAGGGCCACGTACACCCTCCACCAACTCCGCTTTGCGCATTTTCGAAAATAGCTGTTCTAAATAAGACAGCGAGATACCCTGATTTTTGGATATTTCTGCGAGTGTGACAGGACGAATACCATTGTTCATAGCCAAATTAATCATCGCTGTCACGGCATGTTGAGCTTTTGTTGATAATTTCATTAATTATCGCCTTGTGATTGGTATAAATTCAATAATATGACATATTGTCACAATTCAACCACGTAAGTACAATTATTTTGATCCACATTGTGTTTTTAGCTTACTTTATGGAAGTTGTGACCCTCGTTCAGACAATATTTCAACCATTTATAGAGAAACCGGTTGTCATACCATTTCTTGCGCAGGCGTTGACGATAATCCACCCTGCTTGGCTGTTGAGATGAGAATACCTGCAGCACCTCAGCCTGTTTGGCATCGAAATAAACGCGTACCAACAAATCTGGATATTCATCGATGCGTTGTTCACTGCCATCTGTGAATTGATAGGTGAGCTTGAGGGTAAGTGTATATTTCGCGCGCTCAATGATTCTAAGATGTAAGTCTAAACCCGTCTGCACCTGTGAGATCACCCACTCATCAAGCAAATTGATATTGCCACATAGCCTTCGTATATTAATGTAGTTGGTCTCATAGATTTCCATTAAACCCGCAAAAGTTTTCGGTTCAGGCAAGGGTATGGAGGCTGATAAATTGGTATATCTCATGTATGACTACAGCACGGCGTGGGGATGTTTAAGTTGTGGGCAGATTATTGCGCGCCTTAACTGGTTAAACTGATCGTCAATCAAACAGCTTTGGGTAATGATGATGTGCACGCCAGAGGCCTTTGGCAAATCTAGACTGAGTGCTATCAGCTTGGCGCTGAGGTAAACAGGATGGATCGACTCTACGCGTTGTTGGTGTTGTTTATGGTCAATATAAAACCACTCAGACTGGTCAGGATTAAACTCAAGACGACAACTAGAGGTGACCCGCAGATGCTGATATAGCTGATACACAAAAACCAGTAATAACAGTAGCTTATATGGAGTTTCCAGACTATAGTTGAAGACTAACAAAAGACCAAATAGAGTGAATAAGAGATCGACCATTAATAGCCTGCCAGATCTCACTATAGAGAAACACTGCGTGGCGCCGTTAGGTTTGATTTATTTTCTCCACAATACTTTTCACCAGTGCGTCGTCAGGCACATGCTCACGTGTGAGTATCTTATATAACTCCGGATCTTGTAACTCCAATAATTGCGCGAACGCACATTGTTCAGCCAGACTGGCCGCCGCATAGTGATCGTCTAGGTATCGCTCTGTCAGTGTATCCAGTTCCTTCGTACCGCGTCGACATCGCCAACGCAGTTTTGATGGCTCCGGCCGAATCGACATGGCTATGTTTTGCGCTGGATGATGAGCTTCTTAATTTCTGCAATTGCCTTAGCTGGGTTGAGGTTCTTTGGGCAGGCATTGGTGCAGTTCATAATCGTGTGACAGCGATATAGCTTAAATGGATCCTCGAGCTCATCCAGACGCTCGCCAGTCGCCTCATCCCGACTGTCGGATATCCAGCGATACGCAGCCAGCAATGCGGCCGGCCCGAGATAACGATCGCTATTCCACCAGTAACTCGGACAACTTGTTGAACAACAAGCACATAGAATGCATTCTTCAAGTCCTTCCAAGCGTTCCCTATCGGCTTTGGATTGGAGCCTCTCACGATCTGGCGGGGGTGGTGTATCAGTTTGCATCCAGGGTTGCACCGAAGCGTATTGGGCATAAAAGTTGGTTAAATCAGGGACCAGATCTTTCACCACACCCATGTGAGGCAAGGGGTATATTTCCACGTCACCCTTACAATCCGCAATTGCTTTAATGCACGCCAAGGTGTTCATGCCATCAATATTCATCGAGCAAGAGCCACAGATACCCTCGCGGCATGAGCGGCGAAAAGTAAGCGTCGAATCTATCTCATTTTTAATTTTTATGAGCGCATCCAGCACCATTGGTCCACAGCTGTCTAAGTCAACGTCATAGACGTCGACGCGTGGATTTTGACCATCGTCAGGGTCATAACGATAGACCTTGAAACGCTTGGTGTTGGTAGCACCAGTGGGCGCCTCAAATTGCTTGCCCTTTTTGACAATAGAATTTGCTGGTAGGGTAAATTCTGCCATGCTTAGTCCTCAGTTTAGCCTTTAAATGAATAATTTAGTAAACGCGTGCTTTGGGTGGAAAGACATCCACTTCATCGGTCAATGTTGTCATTGTCACCGGCCGATATGCCACCGTCACTTCTCCACTGTCTGCCACATTTGCTAGGGTATGCTTCATCCAGGTTTCGTCATTACGCTCCTGATGGTCATCGCGTGCATGCGCTCCACGACTCTCTTCTCGGTTGAGTGCTGAGGCGACTGTCGCAATGGCTTGCGGGAGTAGATTGGCTAATTCAAGCGTTTCTATTAGGTCTGTGTTCCAAATCAATGATTTGTCGGTAACTTTGACATCTTTGAACTGATCATTCAGAGCGTTAACCTTAGCTAAACCAGAGCTTAAAGACTCGCCTGTTCTGAATACTGCTGCATGGGTTTGCATATTCTTTTGCAACTCCAGTCTGAGCTCCGCCGTCGGGGTACTGCCGTTAGCATGACGCAGCGCATCAAAGCGATCGAGGATTTTCTCACTCGCACTCTCCGCCAGAGTAGGATGCGGGGTATTCGGTTTGACTAATTCAGCTGCGCGTATTGCTGCAGCACGACCGAATACGATCAGATCTAGTAGTGAGTTGGAGCCAAGACGATTAGCGCCGTGAACTGACACACACGCAGCCTCACCGATAGCCATTAAGCCTGGCATGATGGTATTCGGGTCACCATCTACCAGATTGACCACTTGACCATGATGATTAGTAGGAATACCGCCCATGTTGTAGTGCACGGTGGGTAGAACGGGTATTGGTTCTTTAGTGACATCTACACCGGCAAATATTTGCGCACTCTCGGCGATACCAGGCAAGCGCTCGTTAATAACATCTGCCCCTAAATGCTCCAGATGGAGATGAATATGATCGGCCTCTTCACCCACCCCACGTCCGGCGTTAATTTCCATCGTCATTGAACGACTGACCACATCGCGCGAAGCTAAATCTTTGGCATTAGGTGCATAGCGCTCCATGAAACGCTCGCCACTGGCGTTAGTGAGGTAACCACCCTCCCCGCGAGCTCCTTCTGTAATCAAGCATCCTGAACCGTAAATTCCAGTAGGATGGAACTGGACGAACTCCATATCTTGCAGCGGCATACCCGCGCGCAGGACCATCGCGTTGCCATCCCCGGTGCAGGTATGTGCGGAAGTACATGAGAAATATGTTCTGCCATAACCGCCAGTTGCCATTAGCACCTGATGCGCTCGGAATCGGTGCAGTTCTCCCGTTGCCAAATCTATCGCAATGACACCACGGCAACTACCATCTTCATCCATTAACAGATCGATAGCGAAGTATTCGATAAAAAATTCAGCGTTGTGCTTGAGCGACTGCTGATAGAGCGTATGCAGTATCGCGTGGCCGGTTCGGTCAGCCGCTGCGCATGTGCGCTGGGCAATCCCCTCCCCGTAACGCGTGGTCATACCACCGAACGGGCGCTGATAAATCTTACCCTCATCAGTGCGTGAGAATGGCACCCCATAATGCTCTAACTCGACGATTGCAGGCACTGCCTCGCGGCACATATATTCAATCGCATCCTGGTCGCCCAACCAATCTGAGCCTTTGACTGTGTCGTACATGTGCCAGCGCCAGTCATCTTCTCCCATATTACCTAGTGATGCGCTCATTCCACCCTGCGCAGCAACAGTGTGACTGCGGGTAGGAAATACTTTGGAAATACAGGCGGTGGATAGACCACTGACAGCCATACCGAAAGTCGCGCGTAGGCCAGCACCACCAGCACCAACCACTAGCACGTCATATTCATGCTCGATTAATTTATAACTTGTACTCATAGGGCTAAAGATACTTTTATGATTGAAAACAGACCGAGGAAAGCAAGTGCAATACAGGCAAAGTTCAGCATGATGAGAGAGGTTATTCTCAACCATCCGCCAACGTAATCCTCGATGATAACCTGTGCGCCAAGTTGCAGGTGGTATAACAGCACCACCACCAAGAGCGCTGCTGCTACGGCCACTAATGGTGACTGCATCCAGGCGACAACAGACAGATATGACATACTGCCGAAACTGGCGACTGAAAATGCCAGCCAAAGAGTCAGTGGCAATAGGGCAATAGACGTCAAGCGCTGCATCCACCAATGGTGTGCGCCCTCTTTAGCCGAGCCCAAGCCTTTAACGTTAGATAATGGTGTTCTTAAACTCATGAACCGCTCCAAATGGCCAGCGCCCAAGTTGCGCCAGTGGCGATAACAGTGAAGGCAATTACAAATACACCAGATTGATTGGCAATGTTTTTACCTAGGCCAACACCTGCATCCCAGATCAGATGGCGCAAGCCATTAGCCATATGTAAATAGAGTGATACGGTCCAGCCCAACATGAATAGCTGGCCAATAATGTTATTCAGTAGCCCTTGGATCATTTCAAATTCAGATTGGCCAGTGGCGATGGCGAGTAATACTAACACCAGCAGCACGGTACCTAAGCTGAGGAAAACACCGCTGGCGCGATGGAGAATTGAGAGTGCCATTGTAAGTTGCCATCTATAGATACCAAGATGAGGTGACAATGGTCGATGAGATACACTCATGTGATTGACTCCTGACTGTGCTTTTATTGAATTCTTTTGTGCTTTGACAAGCGCCAGATTAACACTGCAATGCATCTTCCTGATGCTCACAAAAGTCCGGCATTATATAAGCTAAAGGGCTGAATAACCAAACTTTTTCACTGGTTAAAGGCAGTAGTTACTGTACCCCCCTTGTATAGCGATCTGCTCGACTAAACACAAAATTACATGACTTGAGTAGATTGCGCTAGCTTGACAATTAAATTTCTTTGCTAAGTATGTACATCGTTTAACAAAGCTTGACTTTCCTCGCAATTAGGGTCAAATCGAGCCTCAGGTAACACCAATATCTTCACTAAACAATAACTTCTAAGACTCTCACACGCCATGAATATTGCCGAATTATCAGCCGCAACAGATGAAGTAAGTGATTATCAGACCATCGACAAGCAAACAGCTTTCATTGCCCTCGACCATTTGTGCGCTTACCGAGTGAGCGGCGATGATGCAAAATCCTTCCTCCAGGGCCAATTAAGTAACGATCTTGAGAAGACTACCCCAGCTGCGGCGACTTTAAATGCTTACTGCACCCCTAAGGGTCGTATGCTGGCAATATTCTATTTGGTCCGATGGCAACAGGACTATATTATGATTTTGTCGGCTGATACGGCGGCCGCAGTAGTGCAACGATTAACGATGTATGTCATGCGTGCAAAGGTTGTGTTTGAACAAGTCGACGACGCACAATTATTTGGTATTTCCGATCCACATGGTGCGTTGATTAATCAAGTCTGCGCCGGCCGTGCGCCTGAGCGACCCTATCAGAGCGTCAGTGATGAACACACGCTATGCATGCGAGCACCAGCGGAGACTGCACGCTATATTATCCTCAGTCGGCAAACACTAGACCTGAATCAGCTACCGCACGATGTTGTATGTCGCCAGGCATACTGGCTTTATCTGGACATCATCAATGGTATTCCCAGCCTGTGCGAGGCATTAAAAGAGGCTTTTGTCCCACAAATGGCGAATATGGAGCTTATCGATGGCGTCAGCTTCAAGAAGGGGTGCTATCCCGGTCAGGAAGTCGTGGCACGCTTGCATTATCTCGGTAACAGCAACCGACGCATGTTTCAATTCAGTTGCGCTTGCCCGCCAACGATTGCGGCTGGAGATGATATTCATGATGCCACTACGCAGCGCGTTGTAGGTAAGGTGGTGAGCGCAGTCAAACAGCCGCATACCTCGCTAGGTTTGGCCATTATCCATATTGCCAGTGTCAAAACTGATCACCTGACACTGCATGATACGGCGCTGAGCATACTCACCCTACCCTACGCGGTTCCCCTAGAGGAAGCTGCTGAGAAAAAACTATGAAAGCAGTCATCATCTACCTCGTCATTGCCACCTTGAGTGCACTTGCCGCGTACATCATCCGCGCGAACAGTCGTGTAATTTCTAACTTCCTCCTGCTCATCTCAGTATCGTTCATTTTGATCTTGCTGATCTCAATTGTAGTCGAACAGATTGCCTAACATAGCTGCTGATAGCGGAAACATGATTGCAGATGGTCATTCACCATGCCTACGGCCTGCATAAAGGCATAGCAAGTAGTCGCACCCACAAACTTAAATCCATGGCGCTTGAAACTGGCACTCATCGCTTTCGATTCAGCGCTGCAGGTCGGTACCTGGTGCGCGTGCCGCCAGCCATTAATGATCGGTGCGCCGCCTACAAAAGACCAGCAGTAGTCAGCAAATGAACCATATTGTTGCTGTATCTTGAGGTAAGCCTGCGCGTTGGTGACGGCTGCCCGTATCTTTAACTGATTGCGCACAATGTTAGGATTAGTCAGTAAAGATTGAATTTTAGCGTCATCATAGCGCGCAATCTTGGCTGGACAGAAATCATCGAAAGCGCGTTGGTAGCCTGCCTGTTTGCTTAATATCAGTGTCCAACTTAAACCTGCTTGGGCGTTCTCCAGAAGTAACTGTCTGAATAATTGCTGGTCATCATACAGCGGCACACCCCAGTGCTGATCGTGATCTGCTACAAGCAAATCATTCACCTCAGCCCAGTCACAGCGATGCACACACATTTCCCCGTACTTATTATTCCGGGCGCATATGTGGGAATAGCAACACGTCGCGAATTGAGGCGGAATCAGTAAATAGCATCACCAGACGATCGATGCCGATACCTTCACCTGCTGTCGGTGCCAAACCATATTCTAATGCGCGAATATAATCTGCATCAAAGTGCATGGCTTCATCATCGCCACCTTCTTTTTGCGCCACCTGTTGTTGGAAGCGAAGGGCTTGATCTTCTGCATCATTGAGCTCAGAAAAACCATTAGCAATTTCTTTCCCCGCGACAAAAAACTCAAACCGGTCAGTTATTTCTGGATTAATGTCATTGCGACGCGCCAGAGGTGAAACCTCGGTGGGATATTCAGTAATGAATGTTGGTTGATCAAGTTGGTCCTCAACTGTTTTTTCAAAAACCTCAATCAACAACTTACCCGTCCCGTAACTCTCAAGGTAAGCGATATCAAGTCGATCACAAATAGTCCGTAATGACTCAACAGATGCCAGGTCATCTTGCTTTAGCTCTGGATTGTAATGCAGGACAGCTTGCTGCACAGAGAGTCGCCTAAATGGCTGCGCAAAATCATACTCAGACCCCTGATATTCAATGCTATAACGTTGAAATAGATGATGAGTCAGTTGGCGTAACATATCCTCGGTACGGTCCATTAAGGTATGGTAGTCCGCGTAAGCCTCATAGAATTCCAACATGGTGAATTCTGGATTATGCCGAGTCGACAATCCTTCGTTTCTAAAGTTACGATTAATCTCGAACACGCGCTCAAAACCACCCACCACTAATCGCTTCAAATACAACTCAGGAGCAATGCGTAAAAACAATTGCATATCCAGTGCATTATGATGCGTCTCAAACGGTTTGGCCGATGCGCCCCCAGGTATCGCTTGCATCATTGGTGTTTCGACTTCGAGAAAATCTCGCTGTTGGAGATAGTCACGAATAAAAGCGACAATTTTAGAGCGTAGCAGAAATGTCTTGCGTGAAGACGGATTCATCATTAAGTCCACGTAGCGCATTCGGTAACGCTGTTCTTGATCAGTCAGGCCATGAAACTTTTCGGGTAACGGACGCAAGGATTTAGTCAACAAAGTAATGGTATTTGTTTTGACATATAAATCACCCTTGCCCGACTTACTGAGCGGGCCGCTGACGCCAACAATATCGCCAATATCCCAGGTATCAATCTCGGCCAGCTGTTCTTGCGCCAACACTTTACGATCCAAGTAGGCCTGGATACGCCCACTCATGTCCTGCAGCACAAAGAAGGGCCCACGCTTGGCCATAATACGACCCGCGATGCTGGCAACGATAGCCAGCTCAGCGAGTTGCTCTTTACTCTGATCTACGTATTTATCCTGCAGATCCTGCGCGTAGCTATCACGCCGAAAATCATTGGGATAAGCCTGCCGGAGCTTACGTATGCTATTGAGTTTTTCTCGGCGCAAGGCAGTCAGCTTATTGTCATCTTGTTTTGCAGTTGGATGTTTATTATCTTCGCTCATAATTAACTTTTTGTGTGTGACGATATATTTATAGGCCGTGTTTTAAGCTCGCCTGTATGAATTGATCCAGTGCTCCATCTAATACAGCCTGTGTATTGCTGGTTTCAACTGCAGTGCGTAAATCTTTGATCCGTGATTGATCCAGCACATATGATCGAATCTGGCTGCCCCAACCAATGTCTGATTTTGAATCTTCCATTGCTTGTTGTTCGGTGTTGCGCTTCTGCACTTCCAACTCGTACAGTTTAGCCTTGAGTTGTCTCATCGCGACATCTTTATTCTTATGTTGGGAGCGATCATTTTGACATTGAGTAACAACCCCACTGGGCAAGTGAGTGATACGCACAGCCGATTCGGTTTTGTTCACATGCTGACCGCCGGCACCGCTGGCACGATAAACATCAATGCGCAGATCTGCGGGGTTGATTTCAATATCAATATCATCATCAACCTCAGGAGAGACAAATACTGCGGCAAAAGAGGTATGGCGGCGATTACCAGAATCAAAAGGTGATTTGCGCACCAATCGATGAACACCGGTTTCAGTCCGTAACCAGCCAAAAGCATAGTCCCCATCGAACTTAATCGTGGCACTTTTGATCCCGGCCACTTCCCCGGCGGAGGCTTCGATCAGTTCGGTCTTGAAACCTTTATCCTCACCCCAGCGCAAGTACATGCGCAAGAGCATTTCCGCCCAGTCCTGCGCTTCTGTTCCGCCAGAGCCAGATTGAATATCGACAAAGGCGTTATTGCCATCCATATCACCAGAGAACATGCGGCGAAATTCCAATTGCGCAACGTTTGCTTGCAATGCATCAAGATCCTGGACGACAGCATCTACCGTAGACTGATCCTCCTCCAGTTCGGCCAACTGCAATAATTCATTTGCCTCAGTAATGCCTCGCTCTACAGTGAGAATAGTGTTCACTACCGCCTCATATTGAACGCGCTGCTTGCCTAATTGTTGGGCACGTTCAGGTTGATTCCAGATATCTGGCTGTTCCAGTTCACGCGTGACCTCTTGCAGTTGTTCTAGTTGAGTGTCGAAGTCAAAGATACCCCCTGAGGGCTGTGACTCTCTCAGCAAGGGTTTTCAGTTGTGTGTAATACAGTGCTAGTTCCATGGCAAACTCAGCCTAAGTTTAAACAAGAGATGACGAATAATTTGTTCGAGTCGTATGATAACCCAGTCATGTACTTAGTGCATGGCGATTACTTGCAAGTGCTTTATGATTAACTGCGGTGTTTCTACACCGCGAAAATAATTGACCTCCAGTTGATAAGCAATATGCACTGTTTGTGCTCGCGTCTGCCACCCAAAATTAGCATAATTGAATAGGATCGCATCTAGGATATTATTGCTATTGGTTGCTTGCAGACTTAACTTGAGATGTTTCTGACCGACAATGCGCTGATCGAGCACCTCAAAGTGACCATCAAATACTGGCACAGAAAAACCTTGGCCCCAAGGGCCGGCATTACGTATCTCTCGCGCTACAGTCAGACTCAACTGCTCAGCCATGAGTTCGCCATCCGATAAAATATACGCCTGTAAGTCATCCGCACTCAAATGCCTAGCCAATACGTGATTGAATGCGGCCTTGAAAGCCTGATAATTGTCCTGTGGTAAACTCAACCCTGCGGCCATCGCATGACCACCAAACTTAGTCATTAGATCTGGGTATTGACTGGCCACCGTGGCGAGGATGTCACGAATATGTAAGCCCGGGATAGAACGCGCCGAGCCTTTGAGCTGTTGCTCATCGCCATCGGCGAAGGCGATAGTGGGTCGATAGTATTTCTCTTTCAGACGCGCGGCCAAAATACCCACTACGCCCTGATGCCAACCGGGCTGATAGACACACAAACCCATTTCAGATGATTCAGTGAGCTCAGTTTTTTCTAGCATAGCTAGACTTTGCAATGCCTGCTGCTGCATTTCACTCTCTATTTCACGCCTGGTATTGTTTAGCTCATGCAGACTCGCAGCGATGGTGCTCGCTCTAGCAGGATCGTCAGTCAGTAAACACTCAACACCGATAGACATATCTTCCAACCGGCCAGCCGCATTTATTCTTGGTCCCAGTTGAAAACCTAAATCACTGGCCAGTACCCGATTATGCTCAATGCCAGCAATCGATAATAAGGCCTTGATGCCCTCGCAGGCTTTACCTGCACGCATACGCCGCAAGCCCTGCTCGACTAAGATACGATTATTCTGATCCAGTGGAACCACATCTGCGACCGTACCCAAAGCAACAATATCCAGCCACTGAACGATATCCAGTGGCTCAATGTTGTGCCGATTAAACCAGTCGAGTTCACGCAACTTTGCGCGCAACGCGATCAACAGATAGAACATAACACCCACGCCGGCAAGTGCTTTGCTGGGAAATTGATCCCCAGCTTGATTAGGATTGACTATAGCATCCGCAATGGGCAAGTCTGCAGCGGGCAAATGATGATCGGTGATCAGGAGTTTAATGCCCAAATCGCTGGCATGCTGCGCGCCCGCGATACTTGAGATACCGTTATCGACGGTGATGATGAGCTCGGCTGATTGTTGCCCACAAATCTCAACAATCTCTGGCGTTAAGCCATAGCCAAACTTAAACCGACTGGGGACAATATAACTCACCTCAGCAGCTAAGTGTTTGAGCGCACGCAGCGCAAGCGCTGAACTGGTCGCACCATCCGCATCATAATCACCCACTATAATAATGCGCTGTTTACTGTCGAGTGCTTGCAACAACAGTTCAACAGCCTGATGGATATCCTTGAGTGTATATGGCGAATGCATGTTTTTTAAGGACATGGCCAATTGGCCGGCATCCGTTATGCCTCGATTGGCGTATACTCTTTGCATTAATGGCGAAATGTCACTGCCTGCGAATTGATCAGTTACTGCGCTGTCGCGTTGTTTGATATGTGTTTGCATGTTCACATATTATCAATTTTGGCTGCCAGTTCGACGACTATTTAATCTAGAAAACACAAATATGTCACAACATTATCTTTTTCTCACCGGCAAACTTGCAGAGAAAAGTTTGCACAAAGTCCTCGCTGGGATGGAGCCTAGAGACTTCAGTTACGAGGTCATGCAAATCGGTGTGAGCGTAGCGGCTTTGATGACTACAGACTTAATAGCGCGCCGTATTAAAGACGTGGCTAAGTTCGATAAAATCATCTTACCAGGGCGTTGCCGCGGCGATATTGAAGAGCTGGCACTACAACTTAATACGCCAGTAGAGCGGGGACCAGAAGAACTTAAAGATTTGCCTCAGCATTTTGGTCATGCCGCCAAGAAAACCGATTTAAGTCGCTATGCCACCGATATTTTTGGTGAAATTGTCGATGCGCCCAACATGACTGTCGAACAAATTATCGCGACTGCTGAGCGCTATCGACAGGATGGAGCCAATGTGATTGATTTGGGCTGTTTACCCAATACGCCATTCGCCCACCTAGCAGAAACCGTCCAGGCCTTGAAAGCCGCCGGCTTTAAAGTCAGTGTTGATTCACTGCTGCCGGAGGATCTGGTCACTGGTGGTCGCGCCGGTGCTGATTTCTTACTGAGTCTGCAGCGTCATTCCTTGTGGGTACTCGAAAAGGTTGATGCCACACCTATCATAATCGGCACACCACCCACTAGTCTGCGCTCGCTATATCGAACCATAGAGCTGTTACTCAAGGAAGGCGTGCGTTTTATTGCCGACCCGATCCTCGACCCTATCAATTTTAATTTCACTGAATCAATCGTGCGTTACCGTAATCTGCGTAACCGTTATCCAGATATTGAAATCATGATGGGTGTGGGCAATCTCACTGAACTTACTCATGTTGATAGTGCCGGCACAAATACACTCCTGATGGGCATTATTTCCGAATTAGGCATTCAACATATCTTAGCTACCGAAGTCAGCGAGCATTGCCGCAAATCAATTAAGGAAGCGGATCTGGCTAGGCGTATCATGTATGCCTCTAGTGCTGATAGTATTCCTCCCAAGGGCTACCATAATGGCTTGATGGCATTGCATGAACGCAAACCCTTCCCCTATACAGAACAGGAAATCAGAGAGTTTGCTGAGGATGTGCGGGATCCAAATTTTAGAATTCAGGTATGTGAAGCAGGTGTCTTCATATACAATCGGGACGGAATATGGAACGCCACGGATCCATTTGATCATTATCCCAATCTTAATGTGTTTGCAGACGGCGGCCATGCATTTTATCTAGGCGTTGAACTTGCACGGGCACAAATTGCCTGGCAGTTGGGTAAACGCTATGAACAAGACGAGGAACTGGCGTGGGGTATTGCGGTCGAGAGAGCCAGCCAGGATTTAGCCAATTTCAAACAAGAAGGCAGTACGATGCCAACCCGCGAGGATCGCAAAAAGAGACGTAAAAATAAAGCGAAGAAAGATCCTAAGCTAGACGCACGACGTTGTTGATTGACCTGCTATTAAATATTACTATGCCATTTATCCGCGAGAGTATAATCACTACCCTGCATGCTAACGGAGAGCCACACATCACTCCGATGGGGGCCCATGAGACCTCGCAAGGGCTCATGCTTGCACCGTTTAAACCCTCAGCTACCCTTAATAATCTACTGCGCACAGGTACTGCAACGATCAACTATACGGATGATGTCAGAATCTTTGCGGGTTGTATTATCGGCCAGCGTGATTGGCCAACTGTTGCCACCGAGGTCATTGAGGGGGTGCGTCTAGCGCATTGTCTAGCACATACAGAAGTTAAGGTGATGCAACAAGATGCAGATGATGTGCGACCAAAATTTTATTGCCAATCTGTGCATGAGCAAACACATGCACCATTTCATGGGTATAATCGTGCTCAGTTCGCGGTCATCGAACTGGCCATACTTGTTAGCAGGCTGAGCATGTTGCCCAAACAAAAGATAGAGACTGAAATTGAGTACTTGCACATTGGTTTAGACAAAACTGCTGGCGAACGAGAATTTGAGGCATGGGATTGGCTCATGCAAAAAGTAACCGCACACTTACAAGCAGAGAACCCAACAACATGAGTGGATTTTTAGCCAGCGTCAATAACCTACAAGACGCCATCATCGTGAGCCAGAACGGTGCCGATATTATCGATTTAAAAGAACCTAGCCAGGGCGCACTGGGTGGCTTATCTACGCATACTATTCAGACTGTCGTTGACCATCTATGGGAAACGTCGGTCGTGAGCGCAACCGTGGGCGATCTTGAAGCTGATATCACCCTCATTTTGGACCGTATTGAAGCCGTCGCAGACACGGGCGTCGACTATGTTAAGGTTGGCATGTTTAGCCAACGCCACATTGAACATTGTCTGCCCAGCTTTGCCTATCACGCGCGCCGCGGGGTCAAAATTATTGCGGTGTTATTTGCCGACCTAGAATTTGACATGTTGGCTACTATACACGCCTGCAAACAAGCGCGACTCTGCGGTGTCATGCTGGACACAGCAGGCAAGAAATCAGGCAGTCTTAGGCAACATCGCAGTCTGGAAGAACTCATCCAATTTGTCAGCAGTGCTCAGCAGTTGGGGCTATTGACAGGCCTGGCTGGATCTTTACGTGCCCAGGATATTGCCACCCTGATGCCATTGGAGGCTGACTACCTAGGTTTCAGGACCGCACTGTGTCGCGATCAGGTGCGTACCGCAGCAATCTCAGAGTGTGCTGTAAAAGATATCAGATCCCGCATCCAGCGTGACTTGAGCCACGTCCAGCACGCCTGACCGCTTAGGCAGGCCGCTAGCTGTTTATTCTCGAGTAAGAGGCTTTATCAGGGCTGCGTCGGCGTGAAACATACAGCGCATTTCCACCTATCTGTTTCGCCTCATGCTTGGCATCGGAAGCAATCTGAGAAACATCATGATGGCTATCACAGCGATATGGATCCGGATTCACCACACCGATGGCTAAACTCAATAGTGGGAAGAACTGCTTATTGAGACTACGATCTAGACTATATATACCTTGCGCATCGATATCCTCCTGATCGAAATACGCATGTATCTGCTCCTCAAATACTTTCAGGATCAGCTCGCACTTTATCTGCCAATCATCAGTTTGGAATATCACAACAAAATCATCACCACCGATATGGCCAACACGATCATTACTGTTACCCGTGTGAGTAGTGATTAATTGACCTAACCAGGCGATCAGTTGATCACCCCGACTGTAACCGTACTTATCATTATACGGTTTAAAATAATTGAGATCGAAGTAAGCAACATGAAAATTAACTTTAGCCAGGAGCAATTCATTAATCCACTCGTAGATAGGTACGTTGCCAGGCAGCATAGTCAATGGATTTGAATAGCGGGCCGCTTGCATTTGTTGTTCATTCAATTGATCAAAAAACTTTTTAGTCTGTCCGATGCCAATATATTGTCCCTGCTCGGTAATTATAAATTCATCACAAGCATCATCCGCACTCACTAAGAATTTATTGATCGCTATCTGCATACTTGCTTTTTCAACAATCACTGCAGCCTGATCCATATGCAAACTAACGCTGTCATTGGCATCAAAACAGCGCCCGTATTGCTCCAGAAATAATTCTAAGACCTGGTTGCGAATCAGCATACCTACTGGTACTTGCTGTCTAACCACAGGAATAGCACGCAATTGTTTATCTTGAAAAAATAAGTCTGCCGCCTCGCCTAGGCGTGCATCATGGGGCAAGGCTGGCCGCCTAATTAATACACTCGCAAGTAGCTCGTCAGGATCTAATTGCGGGACCTCAATCTTATGTCTGTTGGCATGTGCGATTGCGGGTGCCTGACGCAGCGGCAGGATGCTAGGCTTACCTAACAGAAAGCCCTGACCATGCGATATACCAATGGTCTTAATGACTGACAATTCCTCCTTAGTCTCAATGCCTTCAGCAATAACATGACAATCTAGGCTGCGAGAAATTTCGTTGATTGAGCGCACAAACTCACGTTTAACCGGGTCTTGGTGTATATCACGGGTGAAGTATTGGTCTATTTTGACATAGTCCGGTTTTAACTCTGACCATACGCGTAAACCGGAATAACCAGAGCCCAAATCATCAATTGCAATTTTAAAACCACTGTCACGATAGTATTTCATCGCGGCATGGACAATAGCGTAGTCTTCTAATGGGTATTTTTCGGACAGTTCAATCACCACACGGTCGCTTCTCAACGCGAACTGATCGAGAATAACTTGGACCGTGGCTTGTTCACTATTGCTGTTGATCAGCGTTAATGGGCTGATGTTGACAAATAACTTACCCGCAAGTTTATGCTCAATAAAGCTGCGACACGATATCTCTAAACAAACACGCTCTAACTGCTCCACGCAATCAAATAAGCTGGCTGCTTTGAATAAGTCTGATGGACTAGAAAAGATACTGTCTTTAGGCGCGCGGATAAGGGCTTCATAGTGGATGCGATCGGGCGCCGAAAAGTCAATTATAGGTTGAAACCACGCTGTAAAACGCTTGTTTTGGATCAGTTCAGATAATTGTTGTGCCGCTCTTTTTTGACTTACCGTGTTGAGTAAATGTAGTGATTCCATAATCCATGTGTTCGTAACTTACATGAACGGCGTGAGAGTTGCCCAAACACTCTGCATGTTCAGTATATTATCAACCAGTGCTCACATGTATTACTACATGCGTAAAACAATGATTGATCATATCAACGTTTGTTTATGTCGACCAACGCTCGCAGTACATCTCTTCGGCTCATTTGCCCCACTAGTCGGTTATCTTCCATGACAGGGTAATGACGTGGACCTATTTTAAGAAAAAGCTTGGCCATGTCTATAATTGTATTATCAGCTTCGACGGTAATCACCTCTGCAGTCATGTAGTCCAGAACCTGACCGCCATGCTGTTCATGATAACCCGCATTAATGGCCACTTTCATGCATTCCTTTTCAGACAAAAGACCGACCAGATCACCTCGTTCGTTTATCACTGGAGCAGCTGAAATACAATTCTTTACCAACACCTGAATCGCTTTCATGATCTCCATTTCAGGGGTAAACATAACCAGACTAGCACTCATATAATCTTTAATTGCGATGGATTGTATTGTCATTATTATTATCCTTATTTTTATCGCATGGACGGCGACAGGATCCACATTTATCGCCAGCACCGCCACATGAGCCTTTAATGGCTGAGCGACCCAGTAGAATTCCTGCGGACATTCCAGCGAAGGCCAGCACAAACACGACTAAAGTCACCATCAGTGTATCCATTATGCACTCAAACCGGGCTAACCGCCAAAGTCATCCAGCAATATATTGTCAGGCTCTACACCCAAGCCCTGTAGCATATTTACCACAGCGGCATTCATCATGGGGGGGCCACAAATATAAAACTCGCAATCCTCTGGTGCTGGGTGATCCTTCAGATAATTGTCATACAGCACTTCATGAATAAAGCCTGTATAACCCTGCCAGTGATCGCCCACTTGCGGGTCAGATAGTGCGACATGCCAACTAAAATTCTCATTACCAGAGGCTAAGCCGTCAAAATCCTCGACAAAAAACATTTCTCGTTTACTCCGTGCGCCATACCAAAAACTGATTTTGCGATCGCTGTGCAGACGCTTAAGTTGATCAAAAATATGTGAGCGCATCGGCGCCATGCCTGCTCCACCGCCGATGAAGATCATTTCGTTTTTAGTGTCGCGCGCATAGAATTCACCAAACGGGCCGGAAATGGTGACCTCATCCCCAGATTTAAGATTAAATATATACGAGGACATGACACCCGGTGGTATCTCTTCGGTACCCGGTGGAGGTGAAGCGATACGTACATTGAGCATAATTAAACCTTTTTCATCAGGGTAATTAGCCATGGAGTAAGCACGAGTCACAGGTTCATTGACCACTGACTGATACTGCCACAGATCAAATTTATCCCAGTCTTCTCTAAACTCGGCTTGCACATCGAAGTTTTTATACTCTACCGTGTGCGGCGGACAATCAATTTGAATATAGCCACCGGCGCGAAAATTAACTTCCTCACCCTCAGGTAAACGCAGCACCAAATTCTTAATGAATGTGGCAACATTCTCATTAGACACGACTGTACATTGCCATTTTTTTACTCCAAAGACCTCCTCTGGCACTTCAATTTTCATATCATTTTTAACTGCTACCTGACACGATAAGCGGCAACCAGAACGCGCTTCTCGCTTATTGATATGCGCTTGTTCGGTCGGCAATAAAGTACCACCACCCTCAAATATCTTAACTCGGCATTGGGCGCAGGTACCCCCACCCCCACACGCACTTGGCACAAAAAGATTAGCTCCCGCGAGGGTTGCCAATAACTTCTCTCCCACTGGAGCAGTAATCGTTCGCTCTCCGTTGATGGTAATCTCAACATCACCCTCGGCAACTAATCTAGATTTAGCCAGTAGAATGACACCTACCAACGAGAGCACAATTGCTAAGAAAAAAGAAACTCCGAGAGATATTTCTAACATGCTAATAACCTCATTAACTATAACTGAATTCCAGAAAATGCCATAAAGCCCATGGACATCAGGCCAACGGTGATAAAAGTGATACCCAGACCTTGCAGACCTTCTGGCACATCGCTGTATTTTAGTTTCTCACGCACACCGGCCAGCGCAGTGATCGCTAATGCCCACCCCAATCCACTGCCGATGCCATAGGTAACACTCTCAGCAAAATTATAATCACGCTCAACCATGAACAATGAACCTCCCAAGATGGCACAGTTAACCGTAATTAATGGTAAGAATATACCAAGCGCACTGTGCAAGGCTGGAAAGAAACGATCCAATACCATTTCGAGTATCTGAACCATCGCGGCAATGACACCGATGTAACTGATCAGGCCAAGAAAGCTTAAGTCAACTTCGGGTAGACCTAGCCAGGTTAGCGCGCCGTCCTTCAGGAGGTATTGGTAGATCAGGTTGTTGGTTGGTAACGTGATTGCCTGCACCACCACTACCGCAGCACCCAGACCCAATGCTGTTTGGATTTTTTTAGAGACCGCTAGGAATGTGCACATGCCGAGGAAAAACGACAGCGCTAGATTCTCGACAAAAATAGCTTTTACCAACAAGCCTAGCGTAGCCTCCATTACAGATTCTCCACCTTATTAATCTTGAACTCTGGCTTCTCCACCTGAGTAGGCTTCCAAGCACGAATCGCCCAGATCATTAAGCCAATAATAAAGAAAGCACTGGGCGGTAATAACAGAAGTCCGTTCGGTTCGTACCAGCCGCCATTATTAACCAGCGGTAGAATAGTGACACCTAGTAATGATCCGGAGCCAAACAGCTCGCGAATCACGGCTACCACCAACAGTACTACGCTATAGCCCAGACCGTTACCTACGCCATCCATAAAACTAATCGAGACTGGATTCATCATCGCAAATGCTTCTGCACGGCCCATCACAATACAATTGGTGATGATTAGTCCCACGAATACAGAGAGTGTTTTACTAGCCTCATAGGCATATGCTTTGAGAATTTGATCAACCACTATCACCAGCGAGGCAATGATGGTCATTTGCACAATAATACGAATATTACTGGGAATATGGTGACGAATCATACTGATTGACGCATTCGATAAAGCGGTCACGGAAGTGAGTGCTATACACATCACCAGCGCTGCTGAAACTGTCGTGGTCACCGCCAAAGCCGAACAGATACCGAGTATCTGTAGGGTGATTGGGTTGTTATCAACTAAGGGATCGAGAATTACTTGCTTTGACTCACCGCTCATACGTCCTCCATATCAGCATGTCTTTGGATGAATTTTTGGTAGCCATTTTCGCCCATCCAAAAATGGAACATATTGGTCACTCCGTTACTGGTCAGGGTGGCTCCTGATAACCCGTCCACCTGATACTGGGCGCGCACATCATTCGCCTGAACATTACCTTTCTTAACCTGAAAAGCGACTGCGCCCTCAGGGTCGAATAGTTTTTTACCCTGCCATTGTGCCTGCCACCTTGGATTATCGACTTCCCCACCTAGACCCGGAGTTTCTTTATGATCGTAAAACTTGATTGCATATATCGTATTAAGATCTGATTCCAAAGTGACATAGCCGTAGAGAGTCGACCACAAACCATAACCATGCACAGGGAAAACGTAGCGCACTACCTGATCTTGCTCTTTAACCAGATAAACCTTGGCATAATTTTCACGGCGGTTAATGTTGGCGATGTCTTGTTCTTTTGTCAGAGCTATACTCAGTTGAGCATCCTTGGCCGCCTGGCGTTGGTCAAACTCATCTTGCGCAAACAGTTGACTGTACTCGCCGTCTTCAATATCGATTAAACGTGTCTCAATGTTGGTGAACATCTGCTCAACTGTTTGATCTTGCTGCCACAATCCTGCGACCTGCAGTATGTTGACTTTTTGATCCAGCGCTTTATTGGCCACTTGCATCGGCCTGAGAACCACTGCTGCGGCAGACACGATCACTGAACAAGCAATACAGATGATCAGAGCAACCAGCAAGATATTAGCGGTACTATTTTTCTGCATAACGCTGTCTCCTTCTTTTAATATTGGCCTGCACTACAAAGTAGTCAATCAGGGGTGAGAAGATATTAGCAAATAGTATCGCCAGCATGATGCCCTCCGGATAAGCCGGGTTAACCACCCGTATCAGCACCGTCATAAAACCAATTAGAATACCGTACATCCACCGTCCAGTACTGGTCATAGAGGCTGACACTGGATCAGTGGCCATAAACACCATACCGAAAGCGAAGCCTCCTAGAGAAAGATGCCAGTACCATGGCATGGCAAACATAGGATTGCTGTCGCTGCCAATAAAATTAAACAGGCTGGCGGTTAACACCATGCCGATGAAAACGCCGCTAATTATCCGCCAAGATGCGATGCGGGTATAAATCAAAAAGATCCCACCGAGCAAACAGGCTAAGGTTGACGTCGAGCCAATTGAGCCCTGAATTGAACCCAGAAATGACTGCGTCAAAGTGACGCCGTTTAGTGCTAATGCGTTGATTCCATCGAGGGCAGCCATGCCCAGAGGAGTGGCACCTGAGAAGCCATCCACAGCGGTCCATATCGCATCTCCGGACATGTAGGCAGGATAAGCGAAAAACAAGAAACAGCGCCCAGTGAGTGCTGGATTAAGGAAGTTCTTGCCGGTGCCCCCGAATACTTCTTTACCAATGACTACGCCAAAACTAATCCCTAGGGCAACCATCCACAGGGGTATGTCGGGTGGTAAAGTCAAGGTGTAAAGCATTGATGTGACGAGAAAACCCTCATTAACTTCATGATTACGCACCGTTGCGAACACCACTTCCCAAACACCACCCACTAGTACAGTTGTCACATAGATAGGCAAAAAATAAACCAGTCCGTGCATAAAGTTACCGATCACACTATCGGCTTGGTAGGTAAATCCAAACAGCGACAGCAGACTACCTCGCCAGCCCGCTACTTCTTGGATACCCATCGCCGCCATTGCGGTATTAGCTTGATAGCCAATATTCCAGAGGCCCACTAATATGCATGGCGTTGTCGCGATAACCACATAGATCATGACGCGTTTCATATCCAGAGCGTCGCGCACATGAGGTGCTCGCGGGGTCACATCAGAAGGACTGTATATAAACGTGTCCACCATCTCATACAGTGGGTAGTAGCGTTCCAAGCGTCCACCTTTAGTGAAATGCGGATGTATGCTGTCTAAATATTTTCGTATTCTAGACATTAGCCTTCCTTCTCTATCTGGGTGAGATTTTCCCTTAGCAGGGGTCCGAATTCGTACTTACTGGGGCAAACAAAGGTACACAAAGATAAGTCTTCCTCGTCTAACTCCAGACAACCAAGATTCTGAGCTAAATCGGTATCTTTAGTGATCAGGGCACGCAGTAACTGTGTGGGTAATATGTCTAGTGGCATCACATGCTCATAGACCCCAATGGGTACCATCGCCCTTGGGCTACCGTTTTTAGAGGTATTCATAGCGAACTTAAGGTACTTACGCTTGAAGCTGGATATGAGCGCATTCGTTTTTGAGTATTTATGCGCACCAGGCACCAGCCAACCCAACAGCTCACGCTCCCCACCCTCTGGCAGGACTGTAATTTGTAGATTGAAACGACCCAAGTAACTTGCCCAGTTAACTGCCCGCCAGCCGGCTAAAGCTGATCCAGATATAATTCTACAGTCTTGTGATTTAAGTTCGTTCTCCACGATATCATTAGTATTCGCGCCAAGACGAACGCGCAGCAGGCGCGGGTCTCTGACCGTAGGGCCAGCCAAAGAAATGATACGCTCCACCCAGATTCGGCCAGTGGTGAATAATTTTCCTATTGCAATGACATCTTGGTAGTTGATGTGCCAGACCTGTTTATTGCTGTCGACTGGGTCTATGAAATGAATATGAGTCCCCGGGTTACCAGCTGGATGTGGTCCCTCAAAGTGTGCGGCCAAAGTATTTTGATTATCCGCCAGACGCCCAATATCGGCATCAGCATGGCATAAATAAACTTTATCTGAGCAGAGCTTTTCAAGTATTTTCAGACCAGTCTGGAAGTCATCATGATACAGAGTAAGAACCACTTTGGGATCGGTGGCCAGTGGGCGCGTGTCCATAGCTGTAACAAAAATGGATTTAGGTACGCTATCCGGATTGGGAGACTTACTGTACGGGCGTGTTCTAAACGCCGTCCACAGACCAGAATTGAGTAATGTTTCAACACAATGCTCTTGATCTAGGCTAGCGATCTCGCTAGCCGTATGACTGGCATAGCTAATTTCTTCGTCACCCTCGAGACGGATGACCAAGGACTGGAATATACGCCTAGCACCGCGGTGGATAGCCTCAACTACACCAGCGCCTGGTGCGACATATTGCACTCTTGGATTTTTCTTGTCGGTGAAGATCGGTTGACCCAGTTTGACGCGATCACCCTCTTGAACCAACATAGTTGGTTTCATGCCGACGTGTTCGCGACCAAGAATCGCGACTCTGCTTATCTCTGGTTGGCCGGCGATTTCCTGACGTGGTTGCCCGTTGATTGGAAGATCAAGCCCTTTGTTAATTTTATAATGCATAGTTACCTAACACGTACCAAAAGATTATTACTGCAGAGTCACAAACCTATCATTTCACTCAAGGTGTTTATTTTATCAGCAATTGAGTACTGATGAATACTGTCAACATTGACAACAGTCAGACACCCAGTATAA
>MDTB01191869.1_pt1 | contig 25005 bp, 65 predicted proteins | sample 811161 | NCBI WGS metagenome assembly MDTB01 (sample SAMN05326650, study PRJNA326480) | marine metagenome | isolation source: seawater | place: Mediterranean Sea | collected 2009
CAGGCTGCCGGTCAGGCAGACTTTCGCGAAAGCATATACAAATATATTGAGCAAGTAGAAGTTCTTGTTAACAGGCAAACACCTATGGGAATGAGTGCCGCTGGGGGATTGCATGTCTTTGGAGTTGAGGGCGGAGGTATTTTGATGGCAGATACTGCAGCTGGCGATGCAAGAGACTTGATTGCGTTGATGGATAATGATAAAGTCTTAAGCTGGTTGGATGAGGTTGAAGCTGGAGGGAGCCTGTCATGAAAATTACAAGAAGACAATTGAGAAGAATTATCAAAGAAGCCGTTGAAGCTTCCGACCAAGATAAAGAAGCAGCTTTTGCAATCATCTATACATCCGATTACATTCAGACCTATATGGAACGTTGCTATAATGCTTTTTTTCAATATAGGGAATTTTTCAAAGCTACTCAAGAACAGCGTCAACGAGTCGCAGAATACCAGGGAAGATTTCTTAAATTCATCGATGCGATGGAAAAATTAACAAATGCCATTATGGGTGAGATCTTTGATTTAGATGTTGAGTATGATGGTCTGGATACGCCTGAGAGAGATAGTATAGAACAGGAAGGAACGGACACCGCAAAACTTGATTTCGGAGACAGCATTTACAAAGGAATCGAAGAAATGGATAAGCTTGTTAATCAGCAGACTCCTGTTGGGATGAGCGTCAGTAATGCCTTCGCGCACTTTGGCGGCAGAATACGGAGTGGACTAGTCGCTCAAAGGCTACAGGTAATTGTTGATATGATGAACGACGATCAAATTCTTGAAGTGATGGATGAACTAGAGGATTTTATACGATGAATCACTTGCGGCAATATATAAATTTTACAATTCGAGAATACCTTTCTCGTGAAGATTTAGAAGATGTCGAACAAACTGCAAGGCTAGTTCATTTAGGACAAAAAAGAAGAGATGACACGCCATACATTAGTCATTCAATTGCAGTCCACAATATTACCAAACAATATTATCCAGACAATATATCTGCTCAAATACTGGCCATGTTACATGATACTTTGGAAGACGCTGATAAAGTTGGGAACGTTACAAAGCAAGAAGCAGAATCAATGATAGGAGCCAGCATCCACGACCCAGGTGCCTTAAATGACATTAATAGGGCTTTAAATATTTTAACACATGATAAATCAGTTCCTTATGAAGAATACTTACAGGCTGCACTAGATGATCCTTTGGCGGGGATTGTTAAGATATCTGATTTGATTCATAACTTATCCCACAACCCTTCCGAAAGACAGGTAATTAAATATAGATCTGCTTTAGAGAATATTACAATCCCGCCATGGATAAGCTCACAGCATCTTTCTAGATTACAAAGAACGTTGGAGGAATCATGAAACCAGTTTTTATTGAAAACAGCTCTATCCCTGTTTGGCTATCTTACTTATCTCCTATTAACATTTCCGCGATCACACTCGGTCCTTTTGTGTTTTCACGTGGTATAATGTCAGAGGTAACCAAGAGGCACGAATCAATCCACTGGGAACAATATAAAGAAACTTTAATTGTTGGGTTTTGGATTTTATATGTTGCTTACTGGGTTAGAGGCCTCTTTAAATATGCAGACGCTAAGTTAGCATATGCGATGATACCTTTTGAGCAAGAGGCATATGATAATGACGAAGATTGGGTATATCTATTGAACAGAAAACGTTTTGCGTGGAGTAAATATAAGGTATGAAACATCTTAGGCGATACATAAGACAGGTTATTTTGGAAAAAATAGACATTATAGATATGAGCCGCAAACCTTACAAGCATAAGATTGAGGAGTGTATTATTGTTGGTGGCCAAGCCTCAGGAGACAACATTCTTATGAAATCCCGTGATAGGAACTACGATGCAAACGTAAAAATCGTAAGAGATCTTACTGACGATGGGGTAGAAATAGTTTACATGGTTGATCTAGATTCAGGTTACATAGAGGGAATGAATAGCGAAGGCATAGGGATAATTAACTCAACGCTTGATATTGAAGACGGAAAAGAGGCAGAGATTGCTCAACCTTCAAATTCAGGACCAAGGATTAGAAAATGCCTATCTAATAAAAATATTGCTTCCACAATTGGTGATATTTTAAATTTCAAAGGTGGAGTAGAAGGACATACAATTGTTGCCTCTCCTGAAGAAATGTACGCGATAGAACACCCAGGAGGAGAAAACATAAATCCTTTAGAAAAATACACAGTCACAGAGTTGCCAATGGATGGCTCTTTTGACGTATTCACCAATCATGGCGAGAATATTCCTTCTGCAGGTTATGGCGTTAAATCTGACCCTAAGAATTACCAATCTTCTTTATCAAGACAAAAACAAGCTCAACAAGTTTTAGTTGATGAAGAAGATTTTGAAAAAATTCCACTGCTTATGGCGAAACAGAATTTTAAGCCGTCCAGCTTGCATAACATGAGAAGAGATGTTCCAAAAGGGATGAGAACTGTTTCTCAAGTTGCTATGCACATTCCAGACCTTGAATTTGTTTTTTATTATTTCCCTCATGCATGTACTTTAAAAGAATTAGAAGACAGGACTCCAGAAGGTTACGAGCCAAAGATAAAAATTAGAATTTTAAGATACAAAAATTACAGTAAAGAAGTTTAGGAGCCTGTTAAAATGAGTAGCTTAAGACAATACATAAGACAAATAATATTGGAAACTCGTTTTAAACAAATGGCAAAATCTAAGTATCGCGACCTTGATTCATATTTGGCTAACGCTCCATTTTTAGACGAGCCAGCAGATGTTGATGCCCTTGATTATGATTTTGGCGACAATTACGATGATGACGATAATAACGTCTCAATGATGGCTATGTTGCCTGTTCAGGAACAATTGGCTGTGGATTTAGGCGATTACTTTATGGATAACAAAAGGTTTGGTTCCATGTCCGATGGAAGAATACAACCGTTCATTGAAGTTAATGATTCAGTCATTGCTGGTAAAGGAGAGGCTGATAAAGCTCTTACAGCTGCTAATTATAATTTTGAGGATCCGTTACATGTAATCAATATACAAATCGGAGCAATGCAGCTGGGTTTAACTTACCGAGATCTTGGTCCTTCTTTTGTTAAAAAGCTTGCGCAAGTTATAAGACATGAATTATTGCATATGAATCAATTTCTAAAATTTAGTAAAGGTGAACCAACCCAAGAATTGTGGAATGAATTCATGAAAGATTACTCTGAAGCACAAGCGTCTGGTTGGAAGGATGAACCTTATTTTACATCTGATCTTGCTGCATCTGAGCGTGAAGCATATGCTCATCAAATTGCCGACGAATTAATTGATTCCCAAGGACCTGATGAAGCGTTAAAAATATTAGGGACAAACCCAATTCCTCACGAAGCCTTGGTAGATCTTTCTTCTTCGTACAAAACTGTTGTTCAAGGTCTAGAAAAATATGATAACCCTTCCATAAGAGACTTACTGAAAAGGGCAAAACAATACATAAAAATATTGAGATAAATTAAATTAATTTATCCAACGAATGAGTTCTTATCCTATTCCTGGGAACTGAAGGGAACCAGTTAGAGTTGGAAAACTTCCTGATTCAATCATAGTTAATCCAGCAACAAGGGAAAAATCGCTCAGGTCACCACCAGCTCTATTTCCTGCATTATGTGTTGAGAAGAATAATGACTTTACTCTAGCTTCAAGTCTAGGGCTTGATCCTGACGCTGCAACAACAATATAATTTGCTGTCATGGATTCAATACCGTCTCCTGGGTGGGTTGTCGGAAATCTAGGGTTTACTCCATTGGCGCTAAAACCAACTCTTAGCGCATTGGTTCCGTTTGTATTCGTTACTTGAAACCATCTTGAAACAGTAGGAAGCTTTACCTCTGTCTCACTTCCCACCGCTGAAGTCACTTCATTCGTTTGCGAAGAAGTGACAAAAGGAATACTGCTTATTTGATATGACGGTAAGTGATTAATACCTGCTTTATACGTTGACATCCTTTACTCCAATTAGTTTTATTTTATAAATACATAAAAACATGTAAATAATTATCAGAACTTCTAGTATTTTTTTGAAAAAAGTGAAAAGTCTACTTAATTTATGGTATAATATACTAGTGGTGGATATTTTAGAGACACTATCATCTTCAGAGGAGAAATATATGGAACTCACCCCATTCGAGAAAATAGAAAAAGCTGCAAGTGATCGCATGATTATAATTTCAGCCATTACAGTTGCTCACACCTTATCTGAAATTTTAGAAGATACAGGTAACTTTAATGTTAATGACGCAGATGTTACGGAACAAGTTATAGTTAAAATGGCTCAGGCGTTAGAAGAACATTTTGGTATTTCAGCATAGGAGAGATTGTGATAAGAGAATGCAAACATTGTGGCGAAGAATTTAATTCTAAAAGTTACGCAAAGAAAAAAGCAGGAGGGTACATTAATGAATGCGCAGATTGCGTAATTGAATTTGGTACAGAAACAACTGTAAGATACCGCGGCGTTGTTTCTGGCTCTGGTAAGATGGCAGCTATTTCTATAGTTAAATTTGAAACAGAGAACGACGCTGATGAATACGTTAGATCTTTTAATTCTTGCGGGTCTTTTGGCGGAAGGAAAACTAACAAATGCAACAACATTAAGCATACGCACATAGGTTCTAACATTGGTAATTCAAATCACAAAGGAAAGTTATAATGACAGAAGCATGGGATACATCTGATTTTATATGGGATAATAATAGCCGCGTGTTTACAGCAGAGGCTGCGGAACTTGGGATACCTCCTGGAAAGTTTCCCGTCCTTGTTACTCTCACCTCAGAAAGAACTGGCAATAAGGAAACTTTTGAATTGTCTTTCATTGAAGAAGGTGGTTGCTTTAGGTATATTCCCGTAAGCAGAAATCTTAAAGGGAAAGTACATGGCATTATCATATTTAACGATTAGGAAACATCAATGAAGAGAAAAAGCACAAATCTTAATTTTATTGCAAATTACCTCTGGGAGAACCCCTATTCCTCTTCAACGGAAATTAGGAAAGCACTTTGCAAACACACTGGCTCTATTTACACAAGAGGAACATATTGCGAGTACTTTAGGACTCATACCAACTCTCAGTGGCACTGTTCTACTTTACCTCCACCTAGCGGGCGTTTTGGGTCTATTTTTAAGCTTGGATACGGAAGCGTTTTGTGGAAACGAATTTATATAAATGGTAAACCAAAATGGTTTCTCACACTTAAGGGAATTGAGTATGTCACAAAGTACAAAATCAAAAGCTAAGAATATTGCTAAAAGATTTTTAGTCTGCGCCGGGTGGACGATCGGCGCTTGGGTTCTCATTGCAGCTCATTTTACAATTCACAAAAGGAAACCTAATGCCGAACATAGGTGACTTAGTGAAATTTTGTGATCCTCGTGATGGAGAAATTACTGGAGTTGCTATTTATTTAGGAATAGGTTCTCGTGGAACCACTAGAAAAGAAGATCCTAGCCTTGCCAAAGTATATTGGAGAGGAAGGGTTACGACTTTTGATAAATTGTTTTGGAATTTTGAGGTGATAAATGGATACAATTGATAGATTAAAAATGCTGATTGAAAGAAATGGGGGTTTCATAAATTCTCACGCCCATTTTGATAGAGCGTATACAGCACAAACTAGTGACTTTGAAAAAGATAATGTTAATGCTCATCTTTTTGAAAAGTGGGAGTTAGTAAACCAGTACAAATCCCAAGCTACAGAAGAAAGATATTACAATCATATTTCTGAAGCTATATACAGGCAAATAAGAATGGGAGTCTCTGCAGGATTAACTTTTGTTGATGTAGACCCCATAAGCAAAGATAGGGCGCTGAAAGCAGCGATAAGAGCAAAAGAAGATTGGAACGAAAAGTTTAATTTAAAGATTGCTTGCCAAACACTAAAAGGTTTAGAACCCTGGAACGAAAAGTCTGAAGCGAGAGATTATTTTTATAAGTTTGCCCATATGTTTGACATAATTGGAGGGTTACCAAAAAAAGATGAAGGATATGAAGGAGAACACATTGACATACTTTTACAAACGGCAAAAATAAATAAGCAACGCGTTCATGTTCACGTAGATCAACTTAACTGCGCAAGTGAAAAAGAAACAGAGTTACTTGCTAGAAAAACAATGGAACACGGAATGGAAGGAAATGTCACTGCAGTCCACAGTATTAGTTTAGCTGCACATCCGAAAGCGTATAGGGATGAAGTTTATAAAATGTGTATTGACGCCGGCTTAAGTTTCGTTAGTTGCCCAACGGCTTGGATTGACCATCGACGTAATGAAGAAATGACTGTTTCACATAACGCCATTACCCCTGTTGATGAGATGGTGCCATTAGGATTAACTGTTGCTATTGGTTCTGACAATATATGCGATGTCTATAAGCCATTCTCGGACGGTGACATGATGGTAGAGCTAAGGTTTTTATTAGAAGCAACTCATTTTTATGATGTGGATTCACTGGTTAAGATTGCTACAACAAACGGAAGGAAGGTGATAGGATTATGAAAGATAAATATTGGGAAGCATTGATACGAGGATTAACACCAGAAACCTCAAATCACGTACATATGTGGTGGAAGATACCAACTGTTGTGTTATTAATATTTTTAATCTCTTCTATCGCGATATGACTTGGGAAGAAAGAAAATCGATAAAAATTGGAGACCTAGTGAAATGGATTGGCTTCCCAGGAGCAAGCCTTCCTCCTTCTAAAACAGGCCCTAATCAACTTGGGATAGTTATTAAGTTAAAAAAATCAAAAAGTATTTTAGGTGATTCGCAAACAAGGCTTGATGTTGCGTGGGGAGATGGTTCTTTCGGAGTAAACATATACCCGGACACTGTAGAGGTTGTAAATGAAATCAGGTGATCGCGTTAGATATAAAACGCGAATATATGCAAATCCAATAAACAATGTTTCTGAAGATCACGTGTGGAAATATGTTTGGTTAGAGTCAGGCCTTCTTATAGAATTCAACATGGTGCAGAGAACTTGCGTTATTTTAGATGACAAAACCGGTAAAATAGTTAAGAAGCATTGTTCAGATGTTCAATTGCTGAAGGTTGGACATGAAAGTAGGTGACTTAGTAAAAAGAAATATGTTTGCTTTAGAATTAGGTTTGACAAGAGAAGAAGAAAAAGAGTTTGGCATTATCATAGGGTTTGCTGATAAATACGGGCAGCCTTCAGATTTGGAAACGATGATTGCAACAGGAGCTAAACCTCTTGCTTTAGTGAAATGGTCATTTTCAGGCATAATGTGGGATGATCCAAATGATTTAGAGGTTTTAAGTGGAAGTAGGTGATTTGGTTGAAAAGCACGGTAATTTTGACGAAGGTAGAACTGGCATCATTGTCAAAAAAACTACTAACTCAAATGGGTACACTATTTATAAAGTTTTAAGAGATGATGGAAAACTGGTAAACTGGTTTTCCAAACTGACAAGGAGGATTATTGGTGATTAATGTTTTACTTTTTCTTTTGTGTTGCTTTTCGCATCAAAAGAAATCAATTATTATTGGAGTAGTCGATAGGAAAGAAAATGATATTTGCGAGATACAATTGCACAAGGAAAAGGGCGAAAATTCAATCTATGTTGATGCCGATTTATGCAAGAGTTTAAGAGAAGGAGATGTTGTGAAAGTTGTGAGAAAAAATAAAGGAAGGTTTTAATGAAAATGCACAAAGAAGAGTATGAAAATCTTATTATGAGATTTGGGTTAGAATTAAACGAAGTTGGTGTAACTGAAGATATGATAAAAGTTACAAAAGCCCAGTGCGAACGAGCCCCTAATGTTTCACAAGCTAGCGCCAAAGAAGAAACGGCAAAGTTTGTATATAGGCACGGCGGTTATTTAATTGAAGCTAAACAAACTATAGAATTATTAGTAAAAAAGTGCAAATAATTTTGAAACTTATGTAATATGTTCCCAAATTGTGGTATAATATAATAGTGGTGGAGGGAATATCTACCGCACTTTTAATCACCCCCTTTAAATTTGGAGTTTATATGACTAAAATTACTTTTGAAACCCTTGCTAATCGTTACAGACGATTTAACCCTAAAGATACACCTTCTCACTTTACCGTGTATCATAAGTCTGACAACTCTGTTGGAAATCGATATCGCCGCTGGCAAAACGTATCTGCTTACAAAGCTGGTGAAGAAATACCAGCTGATGTAAAGGTAATCGACATGAACCGCGTCTATGAAGAAACTAGATATCAGGCGTGCGATTGGAGCTATCTCTTTGACCACATTCATTATGGTTTGATTGTGGGAGAACGTATCCTTGCCGCTGTTGAAGAATGTTTGGATATCTTACGAAACGACAATCCTCCTGAAGACGATGGAACAAAAGTTCGACACATTAACAGGATGGGTGGTGTAAATTATCTAAACAAGCCAACGTTTCACGATTGGACTCTTGGCGATAAACTTTCTAAAATCCTTGCTGACGCGTTCTTTAAAGACCTTAGGGAAGGAAAACTTTACTCAGAGGATTTTACATATGTTTACTCTAGCTACTCTGGCTACTCTCGGGCTTGTTAAGGTTAACATGAGAAAAAAACAAATTACTAAATCAAAAAAAGATTATACTCGAAAAAAGAAATATAAAGTCATTTTAAGAAACATTATTGACGCAACTTTAAGGTAGAGGAATAACATGGGACTTATTGAAATTTTTATTTTGTCAGTCATATACTTTTCATTAAAACAATGGGAAGAGAACAATTGCAGATGCAAGGAAGAAGAATGAACATTTTATTTTTACACGGCTTAGAAGGAAAACCCACAGGAACAAAAGCAAAGTTTTTAGAGTCTTTAGGGCATAATGTCATTGCTCCGACTCTACCAAAAAATGATTTGTTCCACAGTCGAGAAATCGCTGCAGCGGCTTTGGAAGATCATGAAATAGATGTGATAGTAGGAAGTAGTAGAGGTGGAGCAATTGCTTGTGGTTTAGACACTAGCATCACGAGAATCTTAATAGCCCCTGCTTTTCGGGCGTTTGGTATTGAACCAACAGTCCCACCTATGAGTGAATTATATATCTTGCATTGCAAAGACGATAAACTAGTACCTTACGATTTTAGTTTAGAGCTTTGGGCAGATTTTCCACGTAACATAACATTACACGACGTAGGAGAAAACCACAGGATGAGTGATCCAAAAGCGCTCGATCTGTTAGGGAGAATGATTAAAATTAGAGTGGAGGAAAAATGAGTATAGGTAAGGCAAAGGGAAGAATCCCAGTTATGTGTTCCGATGGATTTAAAATGTCCGTGCAAGCAAGCGAAGGAAATTATTGCGAACCTCGTAATAATGTAGGACCATATTCTCATGTTGAGGTTGGGTTCCCTAGTGAAAAAGATCTAGATTTAATGCCTTTTGCAGAAGATCCAAGCAAACCTACAATGACAGTCTACGGTTGGGTTCCCTCTTCAATAGTCATGTTAATAATTGCCAAAAGAGGAGGGATGACCAATGGAGAACTTCCGCCAATGGGTGTTTAAATATGGGTTTGCTTTTGTTTTAGGAATTTGGTTTGGTTTTAATTTTATTGGAGTCGCATACTAACATGAAAGGCGGTGAGCTGGTTTACAACAAAAAAACCAAGCAGGTAGGGATTATTGAATGGGTTAATCCAAAAAACAAAAAACCAGACTTTATTCAAGTTTTAATTTTTTCTAGAGGCGAGAATGTTTGGTGGAGTGTTGATGATTGCGAGTGGCTAAATGAAATTTAAGAAAGGGGATTTAGTGACTCTTAAAAAATGTTGCAAGGATTCAGGAAGATTTGCTGTGATTGTGGAAGGAGGACTCTTTATAGGGGACAAATGCTGTACAATAATTTATCTTGACTCTGGATGCGAAGTCCGAGCATTATACTCAAATTTGGAAATGATAAGTGAAAGTTGGTGATTTAGTAATGCGCAGTCCTGAGTTTGGCGAATGGGTTAAGTATAACCCATGGATGTATACAGAGAAGGATCTTGAAATTGGAATGGTGGTTGGAGAGACCTCTGCTTGGGGAACTGCTGTTCATGTCTTATGGCCAAAGGAAGGTTTATCTTGGGAGCAAATTAAAAATTTGATAAAAGTCGATGAAAAAGATAAATGAAGATTGGTGACTTAGTAATTTTTGATCCAACTGGCCAACCAACCGGTTCTCTTTCTGCTGTTAAATACTTTGCAAGGTATAGGATGAGATACAATGGAAAGACAGGTATTGTTGTTTGCATAAATGGCGATCAAGCCACTGTTCTTTTTGGGAAAGAGTTAAAAAAAATGCGAAAGATTTATCTTAAGTTAATTTGAAACTTATGAAATATTGACTTAAAATATGGTATAATATAATAGTGGTGGAGGAAATAGTTCCTCTGCGTACTTTCACCCTATAGGAGATTTAATCTATGGAAAAACTTAAATCAATTTTTGCTTCAGTTGTCGCATCAGATGCTACTGTTAAAGACTTATGGCAAGCTAGACATAATCTTTGCTTTCTTTATAATCCCGAAGACAGTGAGTTATGTATGAATCTTGACCGAGCTATTCATTGGATAGATATTAAAATTGCTAATCTTACTAACGAGGTTAGCAATGGATAAATACGATCCTGTCGATCCAACACACCGACTTAAGTTAGCTGAAAATATCCTTTCTTTTTTAGAGAAGTGGGATTTTTCAATCGATGCTACGCACCACGCAGTATCTACTTGGGAATTTGTTTTTTCACGGGAAGACAAATCGGATAAAAGTAAAAAAATATACGTTTATTCAGGAATTCAAAAACGCGATGGATCAATGCGCCCCTACTCTAGCGATAGGATCAAAGTAGTTGCAGGCCGATTTGAAAACGAAGGCGAATTTATTGTATGGTTTAAGCAGCAACTAAATAAGTCTGGATCGTTTAAGTCAATCAAAGGAAGATTATGTGAAGCTATTCTTGCAGCTCAATCTTCTAAATCACCAGAACATTACAAAATTAATCCTGAAACTTATGCTTCTATGATTACCAAGTAAGGAGAAAACAATGGAATTTTTTGATGAAAAAGCTATGAGAGGTCTTCGCAATTTATTTATTTTGATTTTCTTAATAATTGCAGCTAAGATATTTTCTCCATACTTTGTAATCATATTTATGCTTTGGTGGTTGTTTATTGTCAAAAACTAATTTGAAACTTATGAAATAATGTACAGTATTGTGGTATAATATAATAGTGGTGGAGGAAATAGATGACTGAAGAAGAATTAAAAATAGTTTTAGAAACTATGGACATCCCGACAAGAAGAAGAGAGTTAACAAAAGCAAACATTCGCTGGCTTTTAAGAAACTTGACGATCAACAACAAAAACCATCTAAAACTCGCAGATGTCTTTAAAGAATTGAAAAAACTCGCAACCCAGAGGTAATTAATGGAAAATCATGATACTTTTAACCTAACAAACATTTTTGATTTTGAAAACTGGATTATAGTAGGTCTAGCTATGTGGAAAATGTTTATGTTTTTCTGGCCAATATTAGTTATCGCAATTGTGCTGTTAATGATGGAAAATCGAAAGGAAATTAGAAATGATTGAAATGTTATTTGTTTTTCAACTTGCATATATAATATCTTTTTTAATCTTAGCTGTGGCTGGATATTTTCTTTTTCCAAAGATGATAAAGGCACTTTTTGAAAATGATAAAAAAAATAATGGAGGCTAAAAATGACAATTAGATTATTTGAAGTTGGAGGATCAATTCGAGATTGGTTGATGGGGATTGACAATCCTCCTGATCGCGATTTCTGTGCAGTGTCCTCAGGCGGGTGGGAAGATTTGTTAGATTGGTGTCACGAAAACATGAAACGAGTATTTCTTATTACCCCAGAGTTTTTTACTGTCCGAGGCATGGCAATGAATGGAACCGCTATTGATATTGTCATGTGTCGTAAAGACGGCCCAAGTTTAGATGGTCGACACCCTAAGCATGTTGAACCTGGTTCCCTATTGGATGATCTTGCACGCAGAGATTTTACCGTCAACGCAATGGCGCGCGAAGTTGACCCTGAAACTCTCGAGCCTATTGGAGATCTTATTGACCCTTTTGACGGAAGAAAAGATCTCCTCCACCGCAGGCTCAAATGCGTCGGAGAGACAAGCCACAGGCTCAATGAAGATGGCCTTCGCATATTACGCGCAGCAAGGTTCGCAGTAACTAAGGAATTGGTGTTGGAGATAGGTTTAAGTAGATGTTTACATAACGAAGTATGGTGGAGGTGGGTGGATGGAACTGTTTCTATTGAACGCATCCGTGAAGAAATCCAAAAAATGACAAAACATAGTACTGTTGGAACTTTAAGATTTCTTCAACATCATTGCCATCCAATTGCCATTGATGTTCTATTTCATGGTCGCATGTGGTTAAAACCAACGTTGGAAAAAAAGAAAGTTAATTTTTGAAACTCATGAAATAATGGCTTAAAATATGGTATAATATAATAGTGGTGGAGGGAATATCCACTCAATCACAAACACCCTTAAATTTGGAGTTCACATGACAGAAATTGAAACAAGAATAACAAATCAAATTAAATATTACAAAAGCCGCATGAATGGAATGGCAACCATCATGATGATGGGCGAAACCCAAGAGGCATATATCAATATGGCTAAAGGCGGAGATGGTAACCACGATGGTTGCAACGCGGGTCTTCGTGAAAATTATTATAAAGGCGAACAAGATCGTTTCTTCCAACTTGTCTGTGAAGGGATGGGTTGGATTTGGAGGAAATAATGAAAGCACGTCGTGATACTGTTATGAAATTATACAAAGAAGCAATATTCAAAGTCTTCGGTTTTGAAGAAACCGAAGACCCAGAAGAAAACGAATACCTGAAGTCGGCGATCTCACGAGATATACATTTCGGTTCAGAGGCACCAGGACAATGGTCTCAGAATTCTTTGTTGGAGATTTATTGTGAAAGCGGTATTCCTAACGCCACTGATGAATTTGATCCATCGTGGTATGGGTTTTCTGGAAATGTTTCATACAATTCGGATAAGTGGCGACTTATTGATGATTACGTAAACCTTTACTTTAAAGCTTTAGGAAAAAAAGACAGGTTTTATCATGAACCATTCAATGGTGCTGTAGTTAACGTTTATAGGGCTTAGGGGAAAATATGACTAGAAAGAACAAAATTGTTTTTGCATTTTCATTTGTTACTTTACAAGTTTTATGTACTTGGGTAATTTTAGAATTAGGGACTATGATATGAAGCCAGGCAATTTAGTTTGCTATAATGCTGCAGGGATGAAAAAGAAAACCCTTGGATTGGTTGTTGAAAACGCCAGTCTCCCAGCACATACTTATGGTCCCACCAGACCTCATGTTTTAATTCAATGGTGCGTTGTTGGTGAATATATGCCAAGGAGATCTTATCATCGCATGGAGACTCCCCATGTAGAGTATGGCACTCCAATTTCTTCAGGCGAGCTGGTATGGCACGAAAGTGGAGAATGGTTTGAGGTGGTATCGTGAAATTAGAGATTGGCGATAAGGTAAAATTAAGGAGTGCAGACACTGGAGAAATCCGAGACGATGTCTACACTATTCTTGAAATAGACGGAGAATTTTTAAAACTTAAACACTCGACAATAGGCGGGTGGTTTGGGGCAAGATCAGACAGTGTTGCGGAGGTTGTAAATGAATGTAGGTGATTTAGTTAAGTATGGATCTTGGTACGCTGGTGATTACAGAGTTGGTCTCATTTTAGAGGAATCTGCTGCTTTCGATGATAAGTACTACTTGGTAGCTTGGAGAGAGGGATGGGAATGGGAAAGCACAGACGAAATTGAGGTTGTAAGTGAATGTAGGTGATCTGGTAAAAGATAAAGAGACAGGGAGTTATGGCGTTGTCATACAAATTTTCTTACCTACTGAACACCGGCTTCACTCGAGTGTCTCTGTTTTTGTTGATGGATTTTTAGATTTTGTTATGGAAGATTATTTGGAGGGTGTTTGATGGCCATTAAATCAAAAGAAAAGATGTGGGAGCCAAGAAAGATAGAGGTAGATTTAACTGGCCCTCAAGGAAATGCATATTACCTTTTGGGCTTAGCAGATAACCTGGCTAAACAATTAGGGTATGACAAATCCCACCGAGAAAGAATTCAAATGGAAATGAAACTTACAGATTACGAAGGTCTTTTATATACTTTCGACAGAGAATTTGGAATGTTAGTAGATTTATACCGATAGGAGAAAAACATGAAACTAATAAACTCAGACATTTTTGAAGATACGATTTCAGGATCTTCAATTGTACAATTTTCAGCAACCTGGTGTGGCCCTTGCAAGGTTTTAACCAGCGTCATTGAAAAGAATGAAAATAATTTAAATTCAACTTTTTACAAGATTGATATTGACGCGAGTCAGGATATAGCAGCTAAGTATAACATTAGAAGTGTTCCTACTCTCATTAGATTTGAAAGCGGAAAAGAGGTTGATAGATTAATTGGAAATGCATCATTATCTAAATTAACTAAATTTGCTAGCTAGGAGAAAAACATGAAAAAACATCAGTCAGCCTTAAATGTCGGAGATCTGGTAATGTTCAAGCCCGAAGGAACGTATGGAAAGTGGTTTGGTGGCAAATTTGCAAAAGTTACGCATTGTTCTTATGGGTCCGATGGAAAGTATCATTGTAGGGTTAAGTGGCTTAATCCTGTTCTTTATTTTGACAGGTTTGCAACAGTTTCTGATTTTGGTCAAGATAATTTTATTTTATGCTCTGACAATGGAAAATCTTCTTAAAGGAAACAAGAGAATTATTATTTACTAAGGAAGGATTTGTGATTAAATTTATACTTAAGTTTTTTGTTAAAAACAAACTGAAAAATCTAAAAAGAAAGATTGATAACAAATACAAAGAAGCAATGAATTACCAAAGAATTGGAAAACTGCGCGAATATGCGCAGAGTTTAAAAGATATAGAAACTTTAGAGGAACAATATGATAGATTACAAAATAGCTGATATAAATTTGTGGCAATGGGGCGAAAGAGAAGTAAGGCTTGCTGAGTCGGAAATGCCTGGTCTTATGACCCTGAGGAAGAGATACCAAGCTGAAGATAAACCTTTGGGAGGTGCAAGAATCGCTGGGTGTTTACACATGACAATTCAAACCGCAGTTCTTATAGATACTTTGGTTGATCTTGGGGCGGAAGTAAGGTGGATGACTTGCAACATTTTTTCAACGCAAGATCACGCTGCTGCGTATGTTGCCAATAAAGGGATACCTGTTTTTGCTTGGAAAGGGATGACCGAAGACGAATATGAAGAATGTTTAGACAAAGTGTGGAGATTTGGAGACAAAGGGCCGAACATGATTTTGGATGATGGAGGAGACCTAACTGATTTTATAACTGAAAAATATCCCGATCTATACAATGACATATATGGGATAACAGAAGAAACAACTACTGGTATTCTTAGGCTTAATGAATTGATGAAATATGACGATTTACTTGCTCCTGCGATAAACGTCAACGACTCAGTAACTAAATCTAAGTTTGACAATAAGTATGGATGCAAAGAATCTTGCGTTGACGCAATACGTCGTGCCACTGACATCATGATGGCAGGAAAAGTTGCTGTAGTCGCTGGTTACGGTGATGTTGGCAAAGGCTCAGCTGCTTCTCTGTCATCTGCAGGATGTCGAGTTATAGTAACCGAAATTGATCCTATTTGTGCTCTTCAAGCCGCGATGGATGGCTTTAAGGTGATGAGAATGGAGGACGCTGTTTTCGAAGCAGATATAATAGTGACCGCTACTGGAAATAGAGATGTTGTAAATGAGTCACATTTTGAAAATATGAAGAATAATGCGATCGTTTGTAATATTGGTCATTTTGACAACGAGATTGATGTTGCTTGGCTGAATGAAAATTGTGAAAGAATTAATGTCAAACCTCAGGTTGATCTCTACAGAGTCAAGTACGCGTCTCCAATCGGAGGTCAATTTATAAAGAACATTATTTTACTAGCTGAAGGTCGATTAGTTAATCTTGGATGCGCCACTGGCCACCCAAGCTTTGTAATGTCTACTTCATTCACAAATCAAGTAATGGCACAGATTGAATTATATAATCATTCCGAAAATTACAAAAACCAAGTATATGTTCTCCCAAAGCATTTGGATGAAGAGGTAGCTCGGTTACATTTATCTCACGTCAGCGCTGAACTTGATGTTTTAAGTGAAGAACAAGCTAAATACATTGGAGTTAAAATAACCGGCCCTTTCAAAGACGACAGTTATAAATATTGATATAACTGGAGGATGAATGAAAATTCTATCGATTGTCACGGGCAATACCCCGTTGATAAAAATTTCAAAAAACATATATGGAAAATTAGAAACATATAATCCAACCGGCTCTGTTAAAGATAGGATGGTATTTTATGTTGTCGAAAAAGCTATTCAGCAAGGCCTAATAAAAGAAGACACTATATTATGTGAGGCCACGAGCGGAAACACAGGCATATCCCTCAGCGCTGCAGCGGCTTCTCTTGGGTTAAAGTGTATCATATTCATGCCATCTAACATGTCTGATGAGCGAAAGCAAATGATGAAAGTTTATGGCTCTGATTTGGTTTTTTCCGAACCTAGTAATTTTGAAGAAGCAATATCAATGAGAGATCAATTTCTCAAAGAAAACATAAATTCATGGTCTCCTCTTCAATTTTCAAATCATTGTAACATTGAATGTCATGAAAACACTACTGCTCCTGAAATTTTATCTCAGTTAAAAAGTTGGGATGTTTTTATTCATGGCTCTGGTACTGGAGGCACAATGATGGGCATAAAGAGATTTATTGATAAAAACAAAATGAATACAAAAACTTGTTTGGTTGTTCCAGAAGAAGAGAAGCACGGCATACAAGGAATCAATGATGGTGCAGATTTCCTGTTGGACAAATCAATTATGGATCATGTTTATGTTATTCCTACTGATAAAGCTATTGAAAGAGCAAAGAGGTTTACAAAAGAGACAGGAATTTTAATAGGCATAAGTTCTGGAGCTAACATTTTAGCTAGCGAATCTCATGAATCGCTACACCCTGGTCAAAACATAGTGACAATGTTATGCGACAGGGGCGAAAGATATATGTCAATTTATTAACAAATTCTTGTAAAATTTAAATTAATGAAGTAAAATAAAATATAGGACAAGGAGTAAATATGTCATTTAGATTAGGTTATGCATGTATCAATCAAACGCTAAACACTAAAAAAAAGAAAGAACGCGTTACGACAAATCGCTCCATGATAAAGAGGACCTTTCTCGAGAAAGGGTTGCCATACGCTTCAGAATTAATTGAAAAGAATTCTGAAGATCTATTAAAAATACTTAAGTGGAATGAAGAGCACGGCATTACTCTGTATCGAATGTCTTCGGATATTACTCCTTGGGCTTCTGAATATCAATTCGAAGATCTTCCTGGTTTTGACAAAATACTTTCAAATTTCCAAAAAGCCGGTGATTATGCTAAAGCTCACGGTCATCGTCTTTCTTTCCATCCCGGGGCATTTTGTTGTTTAGCAAGTTCAAACGAAAAAGTTGTAAGAAACGCTGTTACCGATCTTAACATTCACGGTAAAATCATGGATATGTTAAACCAACCAAGAAATCACAACGCAAAAATCAACATACACGTTGGTGGTGCGTATGGAGATCCTACGTCTGCAATTGCAAGATTTTGTAGAAACTTTGATAGATTGTCTGAAGCAACAAAGACAAGGCTTACATTGGAAAACGACGACAAGAAGAATATGTACAGTGTCAAAATGTTATATGATGGTGCTTTTAAAGTCACAGGAATACCTATAGTCTTTGATTACCACCATCACAAATTCTGTACTGGGGGAATGTCTGAGCATGAAGCATTATCAATGGCGGCTTCCACATGGGGAAACGTCGTTCCGACTTGTCATTACTCAGAGTCAAGAAGCTTAGAAAAAAACATTAAATGCAATCCAACGGCTCATTCTGATTACGTTTACAACAAAATCAATGATTATGGCTATAACCTGGACATCGTCCTAGAAGCAAAAGCAAAAGAACTGGCGATATTCAAATATCGAGAATTACATGGTTGCGAAAACAAATTAATTAAAGTCGCATAATAACATGTTAGTTGGTGATTTGGTTAAGTGGTATGAGATGTATGGAGATATCCATATCGTAAGAGACACAGGATTAGGATCTATTGTTAATATTAGCGAATACAATTGGGCAAGTAACTCCTTTAAGGTTTATGAAGTCTATAGATTTGATCATAATGATTTTGTGAAGTTTGAAGGAATGTACTTAGAAGCTGTTAGTAAAGGAGATCAAAATGAATCTTAATAGATGGATTGTTTACTACTTGGATGAAGATGGATTAAGGGAAGGAACAGAAATAATAGATGCTGAAACTTCTGAAGAAGCCGTTGAAATATATAGACGGTTCTTTAATCACAAAGGCCCTTGCCGAGCTATAAGAAGGATAGGGTAATTGCAAATCGGCGACGTTGTTTATTATTGCACAATCGCCAAAAACCTATACGAAGGAAAACATGGCATTGGGATTATAATCGAAGAGAGGCTTAGAGATTATAAAGACTTAGATCCTGAAAGGGTACCTTCAGATATGGATATTGATTTTTTAATCCTTTGGTCTTCTGGAAATATCCAATGGGTATCAAAAGCTTTACTAAAACTTCAACATTTTAATTTTGAGTTAGGGGAATAAATGAGTCAGAAAAAAGGTGGCGGAACCGATTTAAAAGATAAGTCAAAATCAAAGAACAAAATCAAAAGACCGAAAAGATATAAATGCGTTATGTATAATGACGATTACACTCCGATGGATTTTGTAGTTGTTATTCTCCAAACTGTTTTTCGCAAATCTAGCGAAGAATCAAATGCCTTGATGTTGAGGGTTCACAACCAAGGGAAAGGAGTTGCAGGGGTTTACTCGCGAGAAATTGCAGAAATGAAATGTAGCAAATGTAAGCATTACGCTATATCAATGGGAGTACCTTTTCTTGTTGAAATGGAGGAAGAGTAATTATGAGATGGATACCGCCTAGATCGCCATATAATCTTTTACAAGAATCTGTTTGGAAAGATCCATGGAAAATATTTGTTTGTTGTATATTTTGTAATCTTACAAGGAGAGACACAGCGGAACCTTATTATTGGAAATTTCTTAAAAACTGGCCTACTCCCAATGACGTTATATCGGCAAACCCAAATGACATTAAGATATTGATTCAACCCTTAGGTTTATCAGAAAGGAGAACTAAATCTCTTATCGAGATGTCCAAAGGATATCTGAGAGGTGACTGGAAATCCAACCCTATGAAACTATATGGAATAGGAAAGTATGCTACAGACGCCTATATGATCTTCTGCACCGGGAAGTGGAAAGACGTAACCCCTAATGATCATGCGCTAAATGATTATCATAATTTTTTAAAAAAATATTACGCTAAAACTTGTAAACCTACAGCTCTAGCTATATAATATAATTACAAATCAACAAAACAATTGCAAATAGGAGCATCATGACAAACTTAGGTAAAAATCAACGCGACTTTGGTCTTTTCCATGCGGCAGTTAAAAGTGAAAAATCAGAATTTCCGCTTTTGACAAAATACAATGAGGATCATCCTGGAAGAACACATTCTGATTGCTGGGTTGGCTTTGGTTCCCACGCAGCTTTAACAACAAGAGGTAGAGGACCGACAAGATCAGTCTATGCGCAATACTGTTTTAGATCTGATAATGAGAAAAGTAACATGGAAGCATTTGACCTTTGCATGAATACAAAAACTCATTTCGGTAGAAATTTAATGGAATCTTTTGAGAAAGCAGTAGGTCACCAATATAAAGTAGAGGTTTGGAACCCTGACAATTTTGCTAGAAAGTCTTGTGGGTGGTATGCAATCATGGTGAAGGTTGGAGAAATTAACGTTAACAGAAATGAATGGGATTTAACAGAGACTCAATGCGTTGTTTCTGATGGATTGCATGTTGTTAATATGATGAAAGCAATTTTTGGTTAATCTATCCAGATTCATTATACGTGGGTAGCTAATTTTAGCTACCCATTTTTGTTTACAATTAATATTTATTTTCATGTGAAACACGATAATTATATATTATTAAGATTAAATGAGGTATTTAATGGGAAGATATAGTTTAAAGAAAAATTTGCTAAATGAAGCAGTTGTGGATATTGGTGATCGTTCCGTTTCTTTGGCTCCGCTTGGTACCAAAACCAATCAAGATTATTCTGATATTGATTTAGAAAGAAAAGATCAGTTAGCATTGTTGGTAAACATTCTAGTTTATTTTAGAGATAAGATGTATGATGGTCTTGGGGCTCAAGTTGGTACTCAGGTTGGAGAACCTATCGCAGAACAAATGATGGGAGGATCCCAAACAAACGAATTTGGAAACCCAAATTCTGTTTTTTCTGATATTATTGGTGATGATGGTACTTATTATTCTGTAAAATCAATAGAAGGGCCGAATAGGATTGCAAGGCAAGGGATATACTTTTCTAAAATCATAAAATTGTGGACCCAACAAGGTGGCGCATTTGATGTTTCAAAGCCTCCAGGAGAAAGGGCATCTGGAAATGTTTCTATTGACACAGGAATGGTTATATTGTATCCGACAGGCGATAATGTAAATTTAACCGCGTATGGTCCTTGGCCTGTGAATGCTAGCATCATTAATCAAATTTCCAAAAAACATGCAGATGGTGTTTCTGGATTTAGCACCCCATCCTGGCAAGACATTGAAGGAAATAACATAGGTCATTCAGGAAGCAGCAGCGGAACTACACCTTCTCAGTGGGCAACTGTAATGGGAGCTGTTGAAGGTGGCAGTGGAGGTGGATCCGAGCAAACATACACTTTAACGCTCCCATCTGGACAATTTCAATCCATGGATCAATTTGATGAAGAGCAAGCTCCAATGGGATACGGATCTGATGCTCCGATTTATTCAATGGATGTTGGCGTTGAAATCATGGAATATGAAAAAGAAAGAACCACTGAAGAATTGTCAAGGCAGCAATATAATCAAGATGATTACAGAGCGATAAGAAGTTATTGGAAATCGGCTAGTAAATCGACTCCTTCAAAAGAAGGTTTGGAAAATTTCGTCATTGAATTGTTTTCTTTAAACCCAGGCCTTTTTCCTGGTGGTATTACAACCGGCCCAAATGCATTCATTGATATGGCTTCCGTATTAGCCCTAACTGGGAAAAATTTTAAAGCTGCAGCAAAAGCATTAACTGGGGATGGTGGAAAATTAAAAGCCGTGTGGGATACTTTTAAGAATGCGTTTAGAGAAGCCAGTCAGCAAAGAGGTTCGAGGCTTGAGGATGTAACATTAGGACAAGATAGATCTGATCTTGACAAAGCTCAAAAGTGGTTAAGGAAAAAGAGCCTTTCGTTACAATATGCGCCAGAAGAAGATAAAAAGAAATTTATCAAAGCTCTTAAAGATACTTTTGGTGATGATTTTGTTTTGGAAAGTGTAAAAGAATTTTTTGATACTGGAATATTAAACGAAGAAAGAATGAAAAAAGATCTTAGGCTGTTTATCAACAAAAGAAATCCCGCCAACAGGATTTGGGATTCTGCAACTATTTCTAGAATAAGAATGAAGGATAGGTAACAATGGCTGATCGCGATGAAATGTGGCCAGATAATGTTGGAGGTTCTTCAATAATCGCTGGCAAAAAAGTTTCTTTTTACGTTGATAGAGAATGTATTTTATGCTCTGTATGCGAAGATGTAGCTCCTAAAAACTTTAGAATGAGTGATGATGATTCGCATGACATATGCTATAAACAACCGGAAACGGAAGAAGAACTTGACGATTGCATTGAAGCAATGGAATGCTGTCCTGTTGAAGCAATTGGCGATGATGGAGATGATTAAATGAGAATTACAGAATCACAAATAAGATATTTAATAAGGCAAATTATAGTAGAAGAAGCTGGTGATAAACTAGAGAAAAGTTTAGATCAGGTTTTTGATGTTGCTGAGGATACTGGAGACGATATTCTTGGAGGTGTTTTAGGCGACATTGAAAATCTAGCTGACCAAGCTGATGAAGACCCAGAAAGGTTTGAGAAAACAGTCAAGGAATCTAGGAGTTACCGCATAGGTAGAATAAATGAAGATGGTGGGATAATCCTTTTAGGAGTTGCTGCAGCAGCACCTGTGATACTTAAAGGGATAGGGAAATTGGCTAACGTAATTTCTCAAGGGTTATCGCAAATTGATTCCATCACCGGTGCAGATGAGAGTTGGAAAGAGGATGGAAAAAGATGGGAAGCATGGTGGTCTGAAAAATCAGAATCTCTTCACCATGCTTACATTGGTACTATTGAGAAGATTGTTCGCGCTATCGGTAGGCTTCCTGGGATAAACATTACCGATCAAAAAGTTCATAAAGTATCAGAAGGGATATGGACTGCTATTGTCGCTTTTCTTATGATAAAAAGTGGAGCTGGAATCATTGCAGCTGTTGGAAAAGCTTCTTATGGGATTGCTGGATTAGAAGGAGCGCTTACAGCGGTTAAAGCAGGAGAAATTGGGGTATATATTCAAGATCTTTTAGGAGCGGTTGCCTAATGGAATTTTGGTTAAGGATAATCGCAGACTTTTTTAAAAGAAGTCCTCACCCGACTAGGGGAGACCAATCAGTCGCACCTGACGACAAAGAATGTGAATGACTTTTTTTCTCCTACTTTTGATTTCTTGCTTTGATATAAATAAGGCAAGATGCAACAGTATGCAAAAAAGAATTGTTTCAATTCAGGACCAAAGAATGATTTTATTAGAACTAAGAAACGTTGGCCAATTAGGAAAAAAGAAGTGGAAAGTTTTTGATGATCTTTTATCTTCAGAAGAGAAGGCAAGTACAGAAATATTTGCAAAACGCTGTTATTAGAACCGAGTTTTAGCTTTTTCACATGCATTTTTTGTCAAGGCATTTTTTATTGCCTTTTTTTTGAAAAGCGTGTAATGAAGTGTGAAAATATGGTATAATATAATAGTGGTGGAGGGAATATCCACTACGTTCACCCTAAGGAGTATATATAATGACTGCATTCACAAAAGAAAATCTTATTAAGCAAGGCGCGTACGTTTTGTATCAACCACCCGGCCCAAAGAACGAAACGTTCTTCCAAAGAAAGGTTGTTGCAAGATTCAAACGTATGCCAGGAGCTGGAAGTTTTATGACCCATCTTAGAAAGAACTGGACGGTAGAGGAATACTTTGCGCGTATGGAAGCCAATGATGCTCCACTTCAGATTGTTGCAGAGACTGGGTATTTCCAACCACACATTAAGAAAGAGCTAAAAGCCGGCGGTTATCCAATGACAATAGCTGGCAAGAAGCAAATGATTCGCGACCAAGTAAAGGCTTGGGAAGCTCGCCAAGCCACACAGACTTCGAAGTATATTGAGTGCCCAAACGGAAATGGTTTTGTAAAGGTGGAGAAATAACATGTCAAGAAAAACAGTAAATGTATTATCCCTATTAGAATGGGCGAACGAAAACCTCAAACGAGAAGATGAGTTTGTAACAGTCGACTTCAAATGCGGTATCTGCAGCATGATCGAAATGGTCTTACACGAAACAGGCAACTATGAAGGGTTTATGTTCCAGGACAATGATGATAGTGACTGTGGAACACTCGGTTACTACAGCAGATCATACTTCTACTCTGCTGCGATGAGAAAAGAAGCAGGAGTCTGGATGCGCCACCAGCACGCGGCGAAGGAACGAACAGCACAACGGAGATCACAATGAAAGTAGGTGACTTGGTATCTATTTATTACACATCGCACATCAGGCGGAGCAAAATCATCGATACCACCGGTTTAATTACAGCGATCTATGGTCACAAAGCAGATGTGATCGTCGCCGGTGAAATGGAGATGTGGGATATTTCGGACCTTAAGAAAATGGAGAAAGATAAGAATGAAGCCAGGTGATTTAGTAATTGTGAAGCGAATGGAGCATCAGCCCCTCAATCCCGGCGTTGTTGTCAATGTTTCGGAGTGGCCAAATTCAATTCAAGGTCCAATTGCCATATCAGTTCTTTTTCCAAATACTGGCAGGGTATCATTGTATTCTCCATCCAAACTTAAGAAGGTTGCATGATGAAGCCAGGTGATTTAGTAAAATTTAAATGTTCGCCTTCTTATCGCGAGCTTGTGGTACAATACGGAACTTTTATCGGCATTCGAAAGTTCACTAGCAAATACGAATGCGCTGAAGTTATGTGGCATAATAAGACGGCTCCAAATGGAGACTTGGTTAGCATTGTTCAAAAAGATTTAATTGAGGTAGTAAAATGATTAAGAAGTTTTTTAGATATTTGGCAGATATTTTTGTAGTCGGAAGCTGTTGTTCAGATGACTGTTGGTGTTGGAACGCCGAACCGGCGGACAAATGAAAGTAGGTGATTTGGTTTGGGATAGGCTTGAAAAAAGTTATGGAATCTTAATCAAAAAAGATTGGTTCACAGATATAGGAACTCCTTTTGATTGGCAAATCCTGTATTTCAATGGAACTATGGCAGGTTCTGATGAACTTTATATGGAGGCGGTTAATGAAAGTAGGTGATTTGGTTTCTGTTGAAGTTGCCTACCCAATTCCAGGTAAATACCATACTGGCATTGTTCTTGACTTATACGATGTAGACTGTGACGATGGAGAGGCGCAGATTCTTTGGGACGATGGAACAATATTGTGGGAGAAGATTGTCTCGCTACAAATAGAAGGAAAATTACATGAAAGCAGGTGATAAAGAAAAACGCGTTATATTAATAGTAAAAATTTGGAGGAAAGAATGAGCAAATCAATGAGAATATTAGGGTCAACGGCACACGGTGCTGAA
>MDTB01142714.1_pt1 | contig 24997 bp, 18 predicted proteins | sample 811161 | NCBI WGS metagenome assembly MDTB01 (sample SAMN05326650, study PRJNA326480) | marine metagenome | isolation source: seawater | place: Mediterranean Sea | collected 2009
AGGGTCGGGGTGTAGCTCAGTCTGGCTAGAGCGCTACCTTGGGGTGGTAGAGGTCGCAAGTTCAAATCTTGTCACTCCGACCATTTTTTCTAAAGGTTGGGTATATGCCCTCATTTCCGAGTGAAGGTGGTTAATGACGTTTTATACAAAAAAGCAAAGATGGCTGGCTGTGTTGTTTGTTTTGCTGGTTTATTTGCCTTCGCTTGCATCGGAGCGGGTTGTCCAAACCGTAGAAGCTTTCGCCTATACGCTGCCAGAACAAGATCCTTTTTTAGCGCCTTTTCAGGGTATGGATCTCCAAGGTATTGAGGATGTGGTTTCCGAGATCAAGGCGTGTCGGGAACCTTGGCGTAAAGAGGCGGAAGCGCGTATTCAAGCGCATCGAAAACATGATTTATATCTTCAAATCATGCAGTCTGATGGAAATCCGTATGGAGGCGAAAATATTCGTATTCGCCAATTAAGGCATGCCTTTGATTTTGGGGTGGTGCTGAAAAAACCCTTTTTTAGTGAGCTTGATGCGCTGGAAAATCATATTGGGAAGCGCGTGAGTTCTCATGAGTGGGGGTTTGATCTTGAGGAGCGGTTTAAGTTGGTCAATCAATTTGCGACTCAAGTGGGTTTCGCGAATGCTTTAAAATATAAGCTGAGTGCAGATAAAGATCCTACACACATGATAGAGACGGTGATCCCGAGGCTACGCTCGATGGGGATGAGTGTTCGGGGACATACCTTGATCTGGCCGGGTTGGAAGCACATGCATGCTGATGCTCTTGCGTTGAAAGAAGAACCGGATGCTTTGAGGGCGTTTTGTACGGAGCAGATTAAAAGCTATGCGCGCCAGTGGGATGTGGATGAGTGGGATGTGATTAATGAGCCGCGAGTGAATCAGGATATCCAAGATATTCTGGGTCGTGATTGTATGGTGGATTGGTTCAAAACCGCTCAGGCGCATGTGAGAAATGTAGATACAGGGCTCTATTTGAATGATTATAAAGTTATCTCGAAAGATGAGAAGCCGTGGAATGAGAAGAATATAGAGCATTATCAAGAGACGGTGGAGTGGTTGCTGGCAGAAGGGGCGCCATTAACACACTTAGGTTTTCAGAGTCGTTTTCATGCACCGGTTGATCCGCAGGTGATTTATGAACGATTGGAGCAGTTTCGAAAATATGATTTACCGATGAAGGCTACGGAGTTTGAAATCCGTGATCATAAAGACCATGTATTTACGGAGCTGGAGCGTGCGCGCATGACGGCGGATATGATGACGATTTGGTTTAGTCATTCTTTGGTGAATGGCATCGTGGCATGGACTTTTTTTGATATTGAAGGGTTTGTGGATGAACGATCGGATCTGCCGAGAGCGTTTAGCTTGTTGTATGAGAATCGGATTAAGTTGAATGGTAAAATCTGGCTTTATTTGATGCGAAATCATTGGCATACGGATGTGGTTAAAAAAACATCGCCGACTGGAACGCTTTCGCTATCTGGGTTTTTGGGTGATTATGAGGTTTTGGTGCGGGATGGAGATCAAATTAAGCGCGGGCTACTCACGCTTGATGAAGATGCCTATGTATACAAGGTGCAACTTTAAATAGGGGCTGATCTGTTCTTTTAGAGCGTATGTATGGAGTGGGATGGGTGCAATTTTATTGCTGGTAGTTGTATATTGAGGCGAGTCGTCCGATCATGATGGTGATCTGTGTGGTTGGCAACGGTATCTATTCTTCAGGTTAGTTATGGACGTGTTGTTTAGAGCGCTTCTTTTTTGTTGATGGATTTTTAAAGTAGCACGCCGTCGGGAATATCCCCATCATCAGATTTATCCCACCAACGACCGGGTTGACTATCGATGTATTTAATCCCTTTGCTGGAGAGGCGGTTGCCACGAGCTTTAACGCCTTTGATGGGCGTGTCTGCGGGGTTGAAACGTTGTTGATGAATGCGCTGATTTTTGACGGGCTTATATTTTACATACAGTGCTTCAGGGGTTCCTTCTGCAAGCAGCATTAATTTTGATTTTTCGGAGGCACCGATGAAGTAATCGCGATTCATAATCGCACCGCCTAGTTGGAAGCGTTTGATATAAGCGATGCTTTTTTCGGTGTAAACGGCGGTGAATGTTTTTTTACGATCGTAGACTTCGCACCGATTGAGCTGGTTGTCGATAAAGAGTTTTTCGGGAGGGGGTAGGACTTGATAACGCCCGTTACCGAAGACGATGAGCAGTTTATCAAGTGAGGAACATTCGAGGAGGACTTCGCCTTTAACGGCGGTGCCAATATAGCCGTTTTCGTCTTGTCGAATCTGAAGCTCGGTAGCGGTGAGTTCTCGGACTTCGACTTGTTCAAATCCGGTTGCTTCGGTTTTGCGAGGATAGATCTCTTTGTAGGTTTTAATTAAATTTTTGAGATAGCGTGTAGCATAACTCTTTAGGCTATTAAGATGTTTTTCGACTTCTTCTAGGTTGAGGAGAATGGCATCGATGTCTTTGCGATTTTTTTCAATATCGAACAGAGAGATTCGTTTGATGCGTACGCCGAGTAGCATTTCAATGTCATCGGCTATGACCGGGCGTTTGAGTTGATCGGCAAAGGGTGCGAGTCCGTTCAATACGGCTTGTTGAACAGCTTCATAGGTTTTGCATTGCTCAATTTCTTTGTAGAGGCGGTTTTCAATGAAAATTTGGACGAGGGTTTTATGGTGAAATTCGTCGAGTAGATTTTCTTTTTTGAGTTGGAGTTCGCGTTCGAGGATGTCAAGTAGCTGGCGGGTGTTTTCTCGCAAGACGTCATCTACATTCAGTTCGATTGGTCGGTTGTTTCTCAAGCAGATGAGTCGGCTGGTGATAGAGGTTTCACATTTGGTGAACGCATAGAGTGCTTCGATCGCTTTTTCTTGATCGGAGCCTTGCGTGAGAGTGATTTCGATCTCGACTTTTTCGGCGGTGAAATCATCGATGGCTCGGATAGGCACTTTCTTTTTCTTTACGGCTTCCTCGATGGAGCTGATGAGGGCTTCGGTATTTACGCCATGCGGGAGCTCTGTGATAACGACGCGGTTGTTCTTACGGGGTTCGATGCGCCCGCGTAGTTTTATCTTTCCATTGCCTTTGTTATATTCTGAGACGTCCATAAGGCCACCGGTTTGGAAGTCGGGTAGCAAATTGAGTTCGAAGGGCGTCCGTTTCTTTTCTCGTAAAATTTCGATTTGAGCTTGAAGCAGTTCAATAAAGTTGTGTGGAAGGATGGCAGTAGAGAGCCCTACGGCAATTCCATCGGCACCGAGCATGAGCATGAGCGGAAGTTTGCAGGGTAGGTGAACGGGTTCTTGATTTCGCCCGTCATAACTGGGGATCCATTCGGTGAGAGCTTTATTAAAAATTTCTTCACGAGCAAGGGGTGTGAGGCGACACTCAATGTATCGTGAGGCGGCTGCGCGGTCGCCGGTGTAGATGTTGCCGAAGTTTCCTTGTCCTTCAATGAGGTAGCGTTTGTTGGTGAGGGTTACGAGTGCATCGGCAATGGAGGCATCGCCGTGTGGGTGATATTGCATGGTGTGCCCGACGACATTTGCCACTTTGATGAAGCGTCCATCGTCTTTTTCTTTGGTTGCATGGAGAATTCGTCGTTGAACGGGTTTGAGTCCGTCTTCGATGGAGGGGATTGCGCGATCGCAAATGACATAGGAGGCGTATTGCAGAAAATTGAAATCAACTAAGTTTTTGAGGGGTCCGTGCTCGGTATGGAGCGGATGAAAGGGCTCGGGCGGAGCGGGGGGTGTCGCTTCGGGTGTCGGAGCTTCTTTGAAGAGATCATTTTGTGAAGAGTCTGCGTCGGCCATGATTTTTTCCTAAAGCATTTCAGCGTCTACCACGAGATGGTTCATGATGTATTCGCGGCGGTCGGGGGTGTTTTTACCCATATAAAAATTGATGATTTCGGTGGTGGAGTGGTCTCCATCGATCGAGACGGGCGTGAGGCGAATGCCTTTGGGTGTGATGAAGTTTTTGAATTCACCGGGGGAAATTTCTCCCAGTCCTTTGAAGCGCGTGATTTCGGCTCCTCTGCCTAATTTTTCGATGGCTGCGATGCGTTCTTCTTCGGTGTAGCAGTAGTGCGTCTCTTTTTTGTTACGCACTCGGAAAAGGGGTGTTTCTAATATTTTCAGGTGTCCTTGCGCTACGAGGGGTTCGAAAAAGCGTAGGAAGAAGGTGATCATGAGGTTGCGGATGTGGAGTCCGTCGACGTCGGCGTCGGTGGCAAGTACGACTTGGTTATAACGCAGCGCTTCGATGTTCTCTTCGATTTGGAGTGCTTGCATGAGGTTATAAATTTCGACGTTTTTATAGAGGGCATCGCGGTTGAGGTCGCAGACGTTGAGGGGTTTGCCTTTGAGAGTGAAGATGGCTTGGTTGTTAGCGTCGCGGCAGCTGACGAGGGAGCCGGCAGCGGATTGTCCTTCGGTAATAAAAATCTGGGTATCGAGGTGTTTTTGTTTGGTGTGATCGTAGTGATGTTTGCAGTCTTTGAGCTGAGGGACGCGAATAGAGACCGCTTTGGAGCGTTCCCGAGCCAATTTTTTGACGGAGTTGAGTTCTTTGCGTAATTTTTGAGTTTCTTCGATTTTTGCGACTAATTTTTTGGCTTCTCCGGTATTGCGGTGTAGGGCTTGTGCGACCGCTTGCGCGACGCGGGCGACTAGATCGGAGCGAATTTCGCTATTGCCGAGTTTGTTTTTGGTTTGGCTTTCAAATATGGGTTCTTTGAGTCGGATGGCAACGGCGCCGAGGACGCCTTCGCGGACGTCATCGCCGGAGAATTTTTTATTGGCGAAATCATTGATGCCGCGCAGGAGCCCTTCGCGGAAGGCGGAGAGATGGGTGCCGCCGTCGGAGGTGTATTGTCCGTTGACGAATGAGTAGTATTCTTCGGAGAAGCGGTTGGTGTGCGTAAAGGCAAATTCGAGGGTGGGATCTTCGACGTGGAAGGGGGGATAGATTTTCTCGAATTGGCTTTGGTCGGCGATAAGGTCGAGCAGGCCGCCTTTGCAGTGAAAAAGTTCTCCGTTAAACCAAATTTTGAGTTTAGCGTTGAGGTAAGCATAAAATCGGAGCCGTCGTGCTAGATGCTCGGGGTTAAAGGCAAATTTCTTGAAGATAGCGGGATCGGGTGAGAAGGAGACGAGGGTCCCGTTGGGTTCGTCGGTTTCCCCTTTTTCTTCTCGGACTAAATTACCGCCTTCAAATTCAGCTTCGACAAATTCACCCTCGCGGTGACTCCGTACGAGAAAATAGGTGGAAAGTGCATTCACTGCTTTAGTGCCGACGCCGTTGAGGCCAACGCTAAATTGGAAGACATCGTCGTTGTATTTGGCGCCGGTGTTAATTTTGGAGACGCAGTCGACCACTTTGCCGAGTGGAATGCCGCGTCCGAAGTCGCGGATGGTTACCATGTCCTCTTCTATGCTGACGTTGATGCGTTCGCCGTGACCCATGATAAATTCATCGATTCCGTTGTCGATGACTTCTTTGACGAGGATATAGATGCCGTCGTCGTAGTGTGCTCCTGAACCGGTTCGCCCGATATACATGCCGGTTCGCAAGCGAATATGCTCAAGGGATGAGAGCGTCTTGATTTTATCTTCGGTATAGGCCTGCTTTTTTTTCTGCGACATTAAACTGGATTCTCCACGCCGAAATTGGCTTTTCGACTTGGGAAGATACGATACCGATGTATGGGGTGCGCTTCAAGACACAGCCGCTTTTTTTTGATTCGATCGAAAGGATTTGAACAAGGATGAGATGTATGTATATGGAGCAGCGAGTGGTTTCAGAGATTATTGCAATGGCGTGGGCGGATGAAATTCCATTCGATGCGATTGAGGAGCAGTTTGGGGTTTCTGAGCGTGAGGTGATTCGGATCATGCGTGCAAATTTGAAGCCGCGGTCTTTTGAACTTTGGCGAAAGCGAGTTACGGGGCGGTTGGCGAAGAATGCACAGATTGAGCAGATACGCCCGTTGGGGCGAAAAAAGAGTCAACGTGTGCGTAATCGTAGATGGCGTATGGACTAAACCATTCGATGTAGACAACAGCGGGCATACTTACGGATTTTTTATCAATCGAATATGTGTGCATCTTTGGAAGGGATTTTGAAATCTGTAATTATAGGTTGAGAGGGTTGGCCTATCTACATATAGATGGCATAAGACGTGCATATATCTTTGCGTGTTTATTGAGTTAAAATGATGCGTGTGCATTTTTTTTGGAGATAAAGTTACAATTTTATATTTTTAGTGAATATTAAAACAGATTTGTTGTTTTTGATGGATAAGGATTCAATTTTAGATTTTTTTGTTAAGAATGAAGGATTAACTTCGGTGTATCGTGATCGTGCAGAGCGCTATTTTATTCCGTTGGCGGAGCAGATGTTGGATTGGAAGGGGTCTGAAGTCCTATGTTTGGGTATGAACGGTGCGCAGGGGAGTGGAAAATCGACGTTGTCTCGGTTTCTTCAGATGTATTTCAGGGAGTTGCATGGCTTATCGATGGTGATCCTTTCGTTAGATGATTTGTATTTAACTCGTGCGGAACGAATTGATTTAGCCAAAGAGGTGCATCCTTTGTTAGAGACGCGTGGGGTTCCGGGTACGCATGATATTGGCTTGGGTGTCGATTTTATGGAGCGTTGTCTGGAAGGTGATTGGAAGCAGGCTATTTGCCCGCGCTTTAATAAAGCAACTGATGATCGCGAGCCTCTTTCGCATTGGCAGCGTTTGGAGGAAGCTCCGGATATTATTTTATTAGAGGGATGGTGTGTGGGTGCGTTGCCTGAGCCGGAAGAGGCTTTGTCGGAGCCGGTGAATATGCTAGAAAAGGAGGAGGATGCAGCGGGGACGTGGCGTCGTTTTGTGAATGAGCGTTTGGGGGCTGAGTATCAATCTTTTTACGATATGTTTTCGCACTGGGTGGTTTTGCAGCCGCCTTCCTTTGAAGCGGTTGTTGAGAACCGAATGAAGCAGGAGGAGCAGTTGCGTGCTCAGGTGCAGGCGTCTGATTCGGTGGGGTTGATGGTGATGTCGGATGAGGATGTGATTCGGTTTGTATCGCATTATGAAAGGTTGACGCGCTGGATGTGGACGGTGTTTCCAGAGCGAGCTGATGTATTGATTCGATTGAAAGAGAATCATGTTGTGAATGAAATGGTGATTCGATGAAGCGTTGGTTGGTTTTTACAGATTTAGATGGAACGTTGTTGGATGAAGATTATGGCTGGGAGGCGGCTCGCCCGGCGGTTGAGGCGTTGCGTGCGGCTTCGATTCCTATCATTTTGAATTCAAGTAAGACGGTGGCAGAGATGGCGGCGATTCGGGATGAAATGCAGTTGGATGGGTGTTGTATTGCGGAGAATGGATCTGTGATTTACACGGCACCGTTGCATGCGGATGTGGAGGTGCTTGAGACGTCTATTCGCGATGAATTGGTGGCGTTGGCGGGGCGATTGAGAAAAGTGCATGGCTATCGATTTGAGGGTTTTTCGGATTGGCAGGTTAGGGATGTGATGCAGTTGACCGGTTTGTCGAGAGTGGAAGCTACGGGGTCGATGAGGCGTCAGGCGACGGAGCCGATCATTTGGAAAGATACGCAGGAGCGTTTGGAGATGTTTATTAAGCAGTTGCATGAAGCGGGTGTGATGTTGGTGCGTGGGGGTCAGTTTTGGCATTTAATGTTGGCGCAGACGAATAAAGGAATGGCGATGCTGGAGGTGTTGGATCGGTATCAGCAACGTGAGCCAGATACGTTGTGGGGTACGGTGGCATTGGGAGATAGCCCGAATGATTGGTCGATGTTGGAGCGGGCGGATGTTGGTATTTTGATTCCTCGAACGGATCGTGAGGTTGATCTTGGGAGGTTTCCTGGGGTTCGGCGGGCTTCGTTTCCGAGTGCGTATGGCTGGAATGATGCGATTTTAAGTTGGTTGAGTGAAATTAAAGAAGAGGTTGAATGTGAGTGATTTTCATCAAAATGGGGTTATTACGACCTTTCATAATTTACGGACGCGATCGATTGAGCAGCAGGAAGAGGAGGTGCGGGCGTATGCAAAACAGCGTCCTGTGACGTTGGTGTTGCCGAGTCTCTATTCGGAATTGCAGGGGAAAGCACTGGAACATATTGTGCAAATTTTGGGTGAGTTGGATTATTTAGATCATATTGTGATTGGCATTGATCGCGCGAATCAGGATGAGTATGCGCATGCACTTGATTTTTTCTCTGAGTTGCCTCAGCGAACGTCTGTATTGTGGAATGATGGTCCGCGGTTGCGCAAGATAGATGCGTTGTTAGAGGAGAAGAATCTTTCCCCTCGGCAGGCCGGTAAAGGGCGGAATGTATGGTATATGTTTGGGTATGTCTTGGCGATGCAGCGGGCGCAGGTGATTGCGGTACATGATTGCGATATTACGACTTATAATCGGGAGATGCTGACGCGGCTGATCTATCCGGTGATTCATCCGGGATTGGATTTTAAATACAGCAAGGGTTTTTATTCGCGGGTGGCGAATCGGAAAATGAATGGGCGGGTTTGCCGACTGTTAATCACGCCTCTCTTGCGGGCTCTTGAGAAGGTGTGTGGACCGAGTGATTATTTATCTTATATGGATAGTTTTAAGTATGCGCTATCGGGTGAGTTTGCCTTCCAGCAGGATATTTTGCACGATATTCGTATTCCATCGGATTGGGGGCTGGAGATGGGGATGCTTTCGGAGATTTATCGAAATCAGTCTGCCAACAAAGTGTGTCAGGTGGATATTTCTGATTTTTATGACCATAAACATCAGACGATGTCTTTTGAGGATGCGAGTCGGGGTCTTTCGAAGATGAGTACGGATATTGCGAAATCGATGTTTCGGAAAATGGCTACGTTTGGAGAGGTGTTTGCGGAAGAGCGGGTGCGTACGATTAAGGCATCGTATTATCGATTGGCACTTGATTTGGTAGATGCTTATGAGAGTGATGCGGTGATGAATGGGCTGAAGTATGATCGCCATAGTGAATTAATGGCGATTGAGATGTTTGCGCAGAACATCATGGAGGCGGGTCATGATTTTTTAAAGAATCCTTCAGATGTGCCCTTCATTCCGAGTTGGAAGCGGGTGGTTTCGGCGGTACCAGATATTTTCGAGCAAATGCGTGAGGCCGTGGAAGATGATATGGCTGAGTTTAGCAAGGGGAGGCAAAGCTCGACGGCGGTTCCGATGCTCAAACAGCAGTTGGCGGGTCATTTGCAGGCGATTTACGGAGATACGTATGATGTGAGTGCGTTGAGTGAGGAGATTTTATCTGCGAGTGGCTTGGAGGGGAAAAGATATACGGATCTTCGGGGTCGGAGTCCGTGGAGTGAGAACGATGTGGTTTTAATTTCGTATGGGGATTCTATCCAAAAGCCGGATGAAGCGCCGTTGGTGACGTTGAATCGTTTTGTACGAAATCATTTAAGCCGGAGTGTGAATGTGGTGCATCTGTTGCCGTTTTATCCGTATAGCTCGGATGATGGTTTTTCGGTCATTGATTATGATGCGGTGAATCCTGAGCTGGGTAGTTGGGACGATGTGTCTGAGCTAGGTGAGTCGGTGCAGTTGATGGCGGATTTGGTGCTCAATCATTGTTCGGCAAAGTCGAAATGGTTTGAAAATTTTCTGGAGGATCGTGCGCCGGGTAAGGGGTATTTTATGGAGCCGGATCGGTCGTTCAATATAGCGGAGGTGGTGCGACCGCGGTCGAGTGATTTGTTGCAGTCGTTTGAGGATGGAAGGGGGAAGAAACGGAAGGTGTGGTGTACGTTTAGTGCGGATCAGGTTGATTTAAATTATGCGAATCCTGAGGTGTTATTGGAAATGTGCCGTATCTTGCGTTCGTATGTGGATCATGGCATTCGCTATTTCCGGTTGGATGCGGTGGCTTTTTTGTGGAAACAGTCGGGGACGTCCTGTGTGCATTTGGAGCAGACACATGAATTGGTTAAGTTGATTCGGTTATTGCTGGAGCATATGAATCCGGATGCGGTGGTGATTACGGAAACAAATGTGCCGAATCGGGAAAATTTGAGTTATTTTGGTAACGATAATGAAGCGCATCTGATTTATAATTTTTCGTTACCTCCACTTTTGATTTACACGTTATTAAGTGGGGATTCGACCTACTTGAAAAGCTGGATGATGTCGATGCCGCCTGCGCGTCATGGGCGTAGTTATTTCAACTTCATTGCGTCGCATGATGGCATTGGGGTACGTCCGATTGAGGGTCTTTTAGCGGAGGAGGAGCAGACGGCGTTGTTGGCAACATTGAAACAATTTGGTGGGCATATTTCGCATCGGACAAAGCCAGATGGAACGGAATCGCCTTATGAGGCGAATATCAGTTTGTTTGATGCATTTAAAGGTACGATTGAGGGGGGAGAGGATGCGTTTCAGGTGGATCGGATGATTGCGGCTCATACGATTCTCTTAGCGTTAGAGGGTATTCCGGGGATCTATATTCACAGCTTCCTTGGATCTGAAAATGATTATGAGCGGGTGGAAGAGACGGGACATCCACGCTCGATTAATCGTCGGGTTTGGGAGGAGCAGGCGTTACGAGATGCGTTGAGTGATCAGGAGCATCCTTCTAAACGGCTGTTTGATGAGTTAAATCGACGCGTTGAAATTCGACGAGAGCAGGAGGCGTTTCATCCAAACGCAACGCAGTTGACCTTGCATTTTGGATCGGGCATTTTTGCTTTTTGGCGGGAGAGTGAGAATCGGAATCAGTGTATTTTTGTGCTGAATAATATTACGGATCGTGTTCAAACCATTCCTCTTTTGGAGCTTAACTTGATTGGAACAGAAAGTTGGCATGATTTGTTGAGTGATCGTGTGTTCACTGAGTCCGCGGGGAATTTGGAGTTGGCGCCGTATCAGTCGATGTGGATTTCGAACTAGGCGATGTGGGTTGCTGCTTTCATAAATGAAGAGGCATTGATTTATTTTGAGGATTGAACTTTTTCTCACCCTGTTTAGGGTCCACGGGATGAATGGATTCTATTATGTTCGATTAAGTTGGTTGAGCTTAGCTCTTGTTTTGGGTTTAGCGAATACGTCTGAGGGGGCTTCAGAACGACATACGCCATGGACGTTGTCGGGTGCGCAGGAGCGAATTGAAAAGCACCGAATGGCAAGGGTGGATTTGCAGGTTCATTTGCCGGGTGGAACTTTGTTGCCATCGGGTTCGTTGGTGGAGCTAGAACTCCAGGAGCATGCGTTTCAATTTGGGGTCTCCTTGGCGGGAAGTTATGTGTTGTATAAAGAGCCCACGTATCATGATATTTTAGAGCAGGTGGACCGCCTCTTTAACTATATAACGGTGGCGTTTTATTGGCGGGGAAATGAAACACGCCAAGGGGAATGGAGGTTGCGGAAGCATTCTCAACAGCCACTCGATTGGGCTCATGAAAAAGGGAAGCGGGTGCGGGGGCATCCGTTGGTTTGGCATAATGTTATTCCTGATTGGATTGAAGATAAAGAGCGGGATGCAGCAGAAATTGGTGATGATATTATGCAACATGCTGAGCGCTTATTGACCCTTTATCCGGAGATAGATGAATGGGATATTTATAACGAGGCACCGGTATGGGAGGGCATTCCGGAGTTGCATGATACGCAGCTTGGGATTCGGCGGTGGATGGATCTGGAAGGGGGGCCTGCGAGTGTAACTGAAAAGTTAGCGCTCTTGATTCAACGAATCCGACCGGAAGCGGATGGGTTGGTGAATCATTTTAATTTAGATCATCCTTCGTATCATCAGATGATTCAAACGTGTTTAGAGCGTGGGGTGCCGATTCGAGGGATTGGTCTTCAGTCACATATGCAGGATGCAAATTCAATTTGGACGGAGGAGTATATGTGGGATCTCATGGAAGCGTATGGAGCCTATGATATTCCTATTCACTTTACGGAGGTAACGATCCTGAGTTGTGAGGGTGTGGCGGATTGGGTGGAGATGCAGGCGTGGGAAGAGAAGCGTATGACTCAGCGACGGGCGGGTGAGAAACCCGAGCAACAGAAAAGTACGCAAGCATTAATGCAGCGACAGGCAGCGTATGCTCGAGATTTTTATACATTGGCTTTTAGTCATCCTTCCGTGAATACGATTGTCTGGTGGGCGCTTTCTGATGTAGGAGTTTGGCGGGGGTTGCCGGGTGGTTTATTCGATGAGAAAGGTCGAGTTAAGCCGGTGGCAAAAGAGCTGAATCGATTAATTAATGAGGAGTGGCATACCCATGTTCGCGGGCGATTGAAGGCGGCTGGAGAAGTTCCGTTGAAGGGGTTTCGTGGCACGTATCAATTAAAGGTGGAGCATGAAGGGGTTCGTTATCGTGCTGATTTTGATTTGCTTGATAATGCGGAGAAGCCAGTGCAGGTCGATTTGGTGCGAGTGGATGCAGAGTAAACAGACGATAAAAATAAATATATATGGAGTATGTGTCGTTTCGTTGATGGGATGCGTCTTTAGTTTGATAGCGGATGTTTCGTTACAAAGTGGATCATATACGGTTGAACAAAGTTGGTCGCAGGAGACAGTGTTTGAGCGTTCGTATCATGTGTTGGTTCCGACGGGAAAAGGACCTTTTCCTGTTTTAATTAAGTTGCATGGATCGGGTGGTCAAGGTAAGCCCATGTTGCGCAATTTTTCTCATAAATCATCGCATATATTAATCGCACCAGATGGATATGATCGCCAATGGAATGTGAGTCGTCAAAGAAGTAAGGCGCCAGACGTTGCGTTTATTAAAGCGATCTTAGATCACGTGAAAACGTTTTCGAATGTAGACGCTAAACGGATCACGATTATGGGCATGTCGAATGGAAGTGCTTTGCTAAATCGATTGATGATTGAACTTTCGATTTCGGATTTTCAGGCGGGAATATCGGTGGTTTCTCAATTAGTCGAAGAGCAGTATCGCGCTGGTTCTTTTTGGTATGATCCTGATGGGGGGAATCAATACAGCAAGAAGATCCAACCTCCATCGGGGCGGCGTTTTTTAACGATCTCAGGGGAAAAAGACCCGATGATCCCATATGAGGGCGGTCAAGGGGTTGTGGGGTATCGTTTTTTGCCGGCAGAGCAGAGTGCTTTTTTGTGGGCACAGGTGAATGGCTATCGAGGAAAGCAGATAGAGGCGGGTAGAGGGAAACCGTATCCAGATGATTCGTCCTGTTTGTTGTATCGGTATGTGGATTCAAATGTAACACATGTAAAGGTGTTGAAGGCGGGGCATGAGGCGGGTCGTGCTGTGGGTGTAAGACAACTGATTGCCGAATTTTTAGAAAGAGATTCGTGAGGCTTTATATGATGTGCTTGCGTTTTCTTTTGGTTCTGCTCTGCGTGAGTGGTGCTTGGGCGGGTAGCCTGCCAACAAGCAGTAGAGAGAAGCCGAATGTGGTAATCATTTTTACAGATGATCAGGGATACCAAGACGCGGGTTGTTATGGATCGCCTGATATTCGAACCCCGTATCTCGATCAGCTTGCTAAGGAGGGGATGCGGTTTACTGATTTTTATGTGGTTGCCTCGGTATGTTCGCCTTCTCGGGCGGGGTTGCTGACGGGGCGATATCCGGTTCGAATGGGGTTAGCCAATAGCGTTTTATTTCCGCATTCAGGAGATCATGGATTGCCTCCGAAAGAGCAGACGCTTGCGGAGTTGATGAAGATGGCTGGATATCGAACGGCGTGTGTTGGTAAGTGGCATTTGGGGCATCAAAAAAAATATCTACCCACGGCGCATGGGTTTGATTCTTTTTATGGAATTCCGTTTAGTAATGATATGTGGATGGCTCCGGAGTTGGAAGTGGCGCCGGAACTGCTTTTGCGAGAAGGCGTTACTTCAGAACAGTTGGTCGAATTGCGAGAGCTCTCTTCCCATAAATGGGATGCAACAAATAAACCATATCATAATTGGGTGCCTTTGATGAGGGATACGCAGATGATTGAGTTTCCTGCTGACCAGTCGACACTGACAAAGCGGCTAACGGATGAAGCAATCCGTTTTATTGAAACAAGTGGAGAAGAGCCCTTCTTTCTTTATTTGGCGCATCCGATGCCGCATATTCCGCTCTATGTTTCGGAGGCCTATGCAGGAAGAAGTAAAGCGGGTCTTTATGGTGATGTAATTGAGGAGTTGGATGCCTCGACGGGGCAGGTGTTAGCGGCACTTGAGCGTATGGGCGTGGCGGAAAACACATTAGTTATTTTTACATCAGATAACGGTCCTTGGTTAAAGTTTGGTGCTCAAGGGGGTCGTGCCCATCCGCTGAAGGGGGGCAAGGGTAGTGTGTTCGAAGGGGGGGTGCGTGTACCGTGCGTGGTGCGATGGCCGGATCGAATCAAGCCCGCTCAAACATGCACAGCAGTTGCATCGACCTTAGATATTTTTCCGTTTGTTGCGGACTTGCTTGATCGTGAACCTGAACAGGAATTGGATGGAATCAGTTTAGCCCCGTTGGTGCTTGGGGAAAGAGATCATCTTCATGAGTCGTGGATCTATTATGGATTTGATGGAAAAGCGGCAGCGATTCGAATGGGGAATTGGAAGCTAATTTATAACGTGCCCGTGAATGCTTCGTTTAACGCAGAGATGGGTTGGAATTATGATCCCGAAACGATGGAACCGGAGCTGTATGATTTGCGGAATGATCCGGGTGAAAAGATCAATCTAGCTGATCAATTTCCGAGTCGTGTAGTAAAAATGAAAAAGCGGGCGTTAGAAATAACCGCCCGCATTGAACACGATTAAGTGTGGTTATTTTTGATTAGAACTGGACGCGCATCCCGCCATAAAAAGATAATCCAGGGGTATTGTAATTGGATACGACTTCATAATTCGTATCGGTTGCATTCTCCACCCTTCCAAAGAATTCCAATTTTTCTGAAGCGGCATAACGCGCACTCACATTCACGATCGTGTACGCTTTGAGTAGAGTCGTGTCTTGGCGGCGACTGAGATATGCCGCGTATGTGGAGAAGTTCCATTTTTCATTGGCTTGATAGTTCAGGGATGCGTTGACTTTATGCTTCGGGCGTTTGCGTGTGAAGGAGGAGTCTGAACTACTGTTATTGAGTCGGGTATAGCCGAGGTCGACTTGAATCGAATCTGCGGGATAGATATTAATCGTCACTTCCATGCCTTTGGTGTTGGCATCGGCATAGTTGGCGTATGTGTCGTCTTTATCATTTAGATAATAGGTGTCACCGGGACCGGCACTGCTACCGTAATCGGTGTCTTGATTAACGTCTCGCCAGTCAATAAAGTTTGCATACTCTTTTTTGAAGTAGGTGATGTTAAGCATCAGTGTATCTAGTAGAGGTTGATCAATTCCTACTTCCCATCCCCAACTCTCTTCGGGCTGAAGCTGGTTATTATAGGAGAGGTGATAGGAGTTGGGGGCTTTAAATCCGGTACCGTAGGCTCCTCGCAAGATTGTACTATTGTCAAGTAGCTGGTAGTTAGCAGCTACCTGAGAGGTTGTTTTATTTCCGAATCGACTATGATTATCCCGCCGACCTGAGAGAGTTAGGTTGAGGGGTGTGATGGGATGAATGTTGAGAATTGAGTAGATCCCTACATTGTTTAAGTCGCCTTCAATCTGTTCAGAGCCAGTCACTTTATACGTATCTTCACTGGTATCGATTCCGAAGAGCCCATTTGCGAGCGCGTGCTGCGCAAGTATATTTACATCCGATGAGAGTGTTTCAGAGTCGAATTGAGTTGATGCCTGAAAACGTTCTAACGCTAGATAGGAAATGCTTGCATTGAAGGTGAGTTGGTCGTTGAGCGCTTGCTGACTGAAATGAACGCGACTGTTGAGTTGTTCTTTTTCATACGCATCGGTCGGTGAGAATTGATCGTATTCCGCGTTTGCTTGAAGGTGACGAACTACGGCTTTCCATTCGGTTCCTGTTTTAATTTTACCGCCGATGTTAGCAGAGAATGTTTTGTTGAGTAGACCATCTCGATCGGTATTGTTTTTTGATGCGGAGAATCCTTTTTGATCGAATATGGATGCGGCTAAGCTGAAATAAAAGACGTCGGTTCCGCCGCCTGCCGTTGCCACTGTCCGGCGGCTTTCATAGCTTCCAATTTCGGTGGTTATGGAACCTTTTATGGGTCCTCGTTCCGATTTGGTTATGATGTTAATCACGCCAGCCATGGCATCGGATCCGTATAGAGCACTTTGTGGGCCTTTGAGCACTTCGATTTTTTCGATGTTATTAACTTCTAAATTTGCGAGATCATAGCCATTGAGATCAAGCTGTCCGTTCATGCGGACGCCATCGATTAGCACAAGCGTGTGTTGGGGTTTAGCACCTCGAAGATAAATGGAAGTGGATTGGCCTGCACCTCCATCGCGTGTAACTTGGATTCCAGATAGCTGTTCGAGTGCTTCTGAGACAAAGGGAACTCCACTTTGCTTGAGTTGTTCCTCAGTAATAATCTCCACGGAGGAGCTCATTAGGCTGAGGGGGGTCTCGATACGAGTGGACTGAACGATGAGTTCATCCATGGTTTCAATGGCATAGGTATGCGTGGTTGTTGCTACGATTGCTATAGCAATCCAGTGGATCGATTTCATTTTTTTCTCCTGCCCATGTCGCGAGGCGGTTTGAGGTTATATGTACAGGATGGCTCGTTTTCTGGCTTCTGCCCGCAGGCAGTTACAGTTGCGCGTCAGCGGCCGATTTTCACGGCACTTTCCGGTGACCAACCAATTAAAAAAAGCAAACTATTGGAGATCTTAAGAAGGATCAACAAGAAACCGAAAGAACCCTGGTTGTGCAGATCGTTATCGGATTTGAATGGCGAGCATCGTCATGTCGTCGTATTGGGGGGTGTTACCGACAAAGCTGAGGACGTCGGCTTCGATGTGGTCGAGCAAATCTGAAGCGGTGTCTTTTTGGTGTGTTTGAATGGATTCGATAAGTTGCGATAGACCCCATTCTTGGTTTTGTTCGTTCATGGCTTCGGTAATGCCATCGGTATAGGTTACGACTAAGTCGCCTGATTTGAGCTGAACATTTCGTGTTTCGGTGATGGAAGAGAAGGTAGGGGTATCAATCAAGCCGATGGCAATACCAGCGGTTTCTTGGCGGTCCATTTCGGTCGTGTCTTTATGGAGAATAAGTGGGGCTTCGTGGCCGGCACGAGCATAGCTGAGCAAGTGGGTTTCGGTATTTAAGACCATGTAGAGCATGCTAATAAACATATCTTCTGCGAGGTTGACGCTGAGGGTCTGGTTGAGAGAGGTGAGCATGCTGGCGGGATCATATTCGTTTTGGGCGTTGGCTTGGAGTACGCTCCGGCAGACGGCCATCATGAGGGCGCCTCCAATTCCTTTGCCGCTTACATCGGCGATGACGAGGCCAATGTGTTTTTCGTCGATTTCGATGACATCGTAATAATCGCCTCCAATATCAAGGGCGGGGTGGTTAAAGCCGGCGACGTCGACGGTGGGAAGCCAAGGGAGAGATTGGGGGAGAAGAGAGTGTTGGATTTGTCGGGCGATCTGCATGTCGCGGTCGAGTTGGCGTTTTTGTTCGAGGGCTTCTTGGAGACCGGCATAATGAATCGGTACGGAGGCTTGGGCGGCAAGGGCTTGGGCTAAGTTTAGATCGGAATTGGCAAATCGGCTGTTGCCGGTTCGGTTGGCGAGAATCATGACGCCGATAACATCGTCTCCAAATCGCATGGGAACGAGTAGGAGGGTTCGAATGCGGAGAAATTCGATGGGGGTTTGTGGAACGCGGACATCCATTTCGGCATCGTAGATGTGTTCGGAGTTTCCTTTGAGGGCGACTTCGCCAATCAGCGTTTCACCGAGGGCGAGTGTTTTTTCGGTGAGTAGGGTGTGGAGTTGTTGGGTGGTGTCGGATCCGATTTGGAGTGCGGTGGGTTCTACCTCAAATAGTGGGGGCATGACCCCGGAGAGGGCCCGGGCTGAAAGGGTCTTTTTTTGGTTATCACGGAGGTAGATGGCACCGGATCCGGCTTTACAGGTTCGAACGGCATAGTGAAGAACGCGTTCGAGTAGTTGGTTCATCTCGACCGTTTCGGCGTCGGCAAAAACGGATCCAACGTTCTGTACAAATCCTAGTGCCGCTTCTTTTTCTTGTAGGAGTGTGCGGTGTTCGGCTGCGAGTGCTTGATATCGCTTGCGTTGGGAAAGTAGGCCTATGATTAATAGGAGGATGAGGGTTATCGTGGGGATGCCGATGCCAGCTAGGTGGAGTGAAGGTGGATTCATTTATTCTCCATTGAGTTGGTCGAGGTCGGCTTGAAGGAGTTCGATAACGGATTTAAATTCGAGGCGATTTTTTGCGTCTATGTTGGCGAGGTTTTGATGGGCTTCTAGGGATGTTTCTGCGGTTATTTTTGAGTTGGTTTCTATCGAGAGTTCTAGTTGAGGTTGGGGACGAAGTTCTGGATTTTCGGTATCGGAGGCCCGGTGATAATCGAGTACACGATTGACGCCGAGTGTGATGAGTAGGTCTTCATTTTTTTTGGAGAGATGAGTGAGCTGGAAGCAGAGTTGGGGGCGTGCTTTGATGAGACAGGCTAATCCTGCAAGGACACCCATGAAGGTGCTATCCATGCCTTCGCAATCATTCATGTTCAGATAGATATGCGTGAGATCGGGGGTTTCGATTTTTTTCTTGATGAAGGTTTTGAGGGAGGGGCTGATGCGGAAGGAGCCTCGGCCATAGAGGCAGATGTAGACCTTATGGTCTACTTCAGCTGCCGTGAGATTGTCTTGTCGGTCGGAATTCGTCAAATTCTCTCTCCCGTGACGATATGGGGAAGTGTAGCACTCGGGGGAGGGAGGTCAACGTGTTTGTTTGTTCTTGGAAGTAGCGGATGAAAGGGGGTGCAACACGATGACGAGTTCGCCTTTGACGTTACGATTTTGGAAGGCGGCTTGAATTTCGGCGGGAGTTCCTTGGAGTTGTTCTTCGTGTTTTTTCGTGAGTTCGCGAGCGACAAAAACAGTTCGGTTTGGGCTGAGGTGTTGCTCGATTTCGCCCATTAATTTAAGCAGGCGGTAGGGGGATTCGTAGAAGACGACGGGGATGTGCATATCACTCCAACGCTTGAGCTCGCGTTCACGACCCCCGCTTTTGTGGGGTAGAAAGCCGGCAAAAACAAATCCGTTCTCGCCGATGCCGCTGAGGGCAATGGCGGTGGTGAGAGCGGTGGGACCGGGGACGGAGGTGATGGACAGATTGGCATGGCGGCAGGCTTGAATGAGTCGGGATCCGGGGTCGGATATACCGGGCATGCCGGAATCGGAGACCAAGGCGATGGCTTCGCCGCTTTGAATGCGTTGGAGAATGTGTTCGCTTCGCTGGGCTTCGTTGAATTTGTGATAGCTTATGAGGCGGGTTTCAATTTGATAGCGATCGGTGAGTCGGCGAGTATGGCGGGTGTCTTCTGCACAGATGAGGTCGGCGTTGGCAAGGGTTTCGATGGCGCGGGCCGAGAGGTCCTGCAGGTGGCCGATGGGAGTGCCTACAATATAGAGTCCGGATTCCATGGGCGAAAACCTATGTGATTGGCTGAGGAAAGACGATCTTAATTGAGATAAACTGCTTGTTCGAGGTGTAGCTGATTTGGTTGTAGGTTGAGGGTGCGGGGTGGGTCGCTTCGAAGGAGACGTCCATCGGCCGTGTAGTAGTGAAATTGGAGGGTGTGCGTTCCGGTAGGTAGAATGAGTTCGCCGATGGAGGTGGTGGCTGGGAAAAAGCGGGCGGTTCGAAGGTCGGCTTGCTCGGTTTGACTGAGTAGGGTGCCTACGGCGAGTCGAGTGAGGGTTGCCCATCCGTCGTTCATTTCTTCGGTGAGGGGTTTGGTTCCGGCTTGGAAAGCCCATCCTTTCCCGGCAGCTCGGGTGAGGGTGCGTATATAAAGTAGGGGCTGGCGGTGTTTGAAGATTTGTTGGCTGATGGTTTCGAGGCTTTCGATTTTTTGAAGGCGTAGGGGTGGATCTTGATTGATTTGAGCTTCAATGTAGGCGATTTCGTTGAGACGGGATTGGATGCGGGGTAGTTCTATTTTGAGGTGGAGTCCGGGATCGATGCCGGGCCAACGAATGGCATTCCAACCGGTTAGGCCGCTTTGACCTAGCTCATCGGTTTGGGTGTTGAGGATGAGTACGAGGTTTTTTTCGGCGTGTAAGTAGAGTGCATGGGCTTCTTTGAGTGGGGTTCTTCCGTGAAATCCGATGAGGCTGAGGCGCACGTGTTTGGAGGAGATGGTTTGGTTAAAGTTTTCTAGATTGGGCGGGGGGAAGGGGTAGAGTTCACGTTGTTTGGCAAAAGCCATTTGGAGGCGGTCGTGGTCGATCCGGACATCGTCCCAGAGTCCATCGTTTCGATAAAGTAGCATGCCGAGCCAGCGGCCGAGTGCGGATTCATGAAAGGGGTGGTTTTCGGGGGGGGTGAAGGTTTCTGGTGTATAGGGTAGATCTGTGTAGGCTTGGGTGTATTTGGTTTGCAGTTGGATCAGCTTTTGATCGATTCGACGAATCTCGACCCAAGCTTGGTCGGGTTGATCAAGGGCGATGTAGTTTAGGGCTTTGAAGATGTGAAGATAAATTTCTTCTGCATCATCTCCGGCATAGTCAGCGGCATTATCGTTGAGGATGATGCGAAGCGGGAGTTCGGAAACGCGATGGGTGTGTTGTTTTTCGAAGTAGGTATTTGCACGTTCGAGGGTTTGATTGCTGGCTTGATATTCGCCGTTCCAGTGTTGAAGCATGCCGACGTTGAGGAGGTGAAGGAGTTGATCTTTTTGGGGGGGTGTATGTGCTTGAATTTGTTGTAGAGCGGCGGCGGGATCGTTTAAGCGAAGTAGCGTGTCAGTTCCGCCGTAGTGGAGCTGATGAGTGCGCAAGGTGCTACACCCGGTGAGAGTGAGAAGAACCATGGTGATGAGGGCGCCGCGCGTATGCGGGTTGCGGGTTACCATCGGAAGAATGGTTTTTTGACCTGTTTCTTGATTTTTTTACTTCCGATCCATTGCTTTTCGTTGGTTTGCAGTTCGATCAATTCAAGATCGATTTGATAGAATTTGACGGTGGTTCGGTTTTCGGTGTCGAAGATGGTTTTGATGCTGCCGATGAGCATAAAATCAGCCCCTGTTTCAGCGCGCATTTGCTTGCGGGTTTCGGGGCGTGCCCAATCTTGTTGTTCTTTTCGTTCTGTGCGTAGTTGGTTTCTTTCGTAGGGATTGGCGACAAAGATGACGCGTCCGCTATTGGTGAGTTCGCGTTCGAGATCTTTGATGAAGGTGCTGGTTTGGATGTGCTCGGAGCTTAGGTTGCGGATGTTTCCGACAATGACGGTGGGTTTGTGTCCAAGTTTGGCAGCGTAGATGCCGATGAAGGGTCGGGTTGATAGATCTTTGATCATTTCTTCGGAGACTTCACGGGAGTCGGTGTCGTTCCATTTTCCGGAAAGGTCGGTGATTTCGGTGGGATCAAGGCGTTCTACGTCTGTGGCGCAGCCGGTAACGACGAGGGTAAGCAGGAGGAGTGCACAGATTGCTTTCATAAGGATTCCTTTTTTCATGATTTTGTTTGTAGACTCGTTGGAAGAGAATTCGTTCAGTTTTAATTTAGTTGTTTAGGCATTCGCCAAGGATGAGATCGAAGTCGGGATCGCGGATGAGTTGAAGTAGTTGGTCGGGATGGAGGAGGTCTCGTGTTTGAAGGTTGCTTAGGGCGGTTCGAATGGTTGGATTGGTTCCGATGCGGGCGAGTTGTAGGCAGATACTGGTTTGGGTCTCTTTTCCGGTTAAGAGCCCAATTTGACGGATGTGATTGAGGGTTTTTTGGTCGGAGAAGAGCGTTTTTAGGGATGGGTTTTGTTGAATGCGGGCGGGGTCTCCGCTGAGTAAGTCGGCACCGATGGTGGAATCGTTGAGAAGTTGCTGCATGGATGTAGCTTCCAAGATCGTTTTTGAGAGGGCGATGGTTTGGGCGGGTTTGCTAATGGTGTTGGCAAGAGCAACGGCATGGTGCGCTTCGTTCTGGGTGGCGGCGATGCGGCATGCGGTTTGGTAGATGAGGAGTTCAGTTTGTTGGGCGGCGATGCTTTTTTCGGCGCCGGGGAGGGTGGTTGCTTTTGTGAGTGCAAAGAGGAGGTTGGCGCTCCAGAAAAGGGCGCTGATGATGATGAGGGCGGAGAGGGAGGATAGTGTGATGCCGCCGATTCGGTCGATGAATCGTCGAAGTGGCTGCATGGATTGAAGGTGGGTTTTACGTTGGTCGGTGAGATTGGTGATGATGACGTGAAAAATGAAATAGGCGAGCGTGCCGCTAAAAAGGCCAACGGTTGGAATGGTTACGATTCGGGGTCGATTTGCCCATTCTCCAATCCAATTACCGAGGTAGCGTCCGGCGACGAATCCGACAATGAGAGCGATGATCACTTGGAGCATACGTAGCAGGGAGATACGGGTACCGTTGATCCATCCGCTCCACAAAAAGAGGAGTAAGATCAACGCCGTTAAACTGTCTAGAAGGAGATGCATGGTTCGTGATCTTTCTTTATGATGGGGAAACGATAGTGCTATTATGTTCTTTAATGAAGCAAAAAGGCGGGAGTTATTAGTGGAGTTTTTGTATGCATCGGCCTTGAAGAAGCGGTTTGCTTGCTATGGTCATTTTTATGCGTGGCGGGTGGGTGCTGAGGAGCATGCGTGTCGGAGTGTGTTGGAAATTGTGGATGGGCAGGTGGATGCCTCTGATCCAAACCGCTTATGGGAGCGTCGGGCGGATGCGGTGGTGGTGATGATGAATCCGGGTTCGTCGCGTCCGTTATCGGGGGGGTGGGAGACGGAGGTGCGAACATATCCTGAAGTGAACTTGAAGGAGAAGGTGTTGGTTTTGACGCAGCCGGATAATACGCAGTATCAGGTGATGCGGGTGGCGGTGGCATGTGGTTGGTCGCACGTGCGGGTCTTAAATTTATCGGATTTACGAGATCCGAAGTCGGGGTCGTTTTTGGAGCGTGTGAATGCGTTAGAAGATGATTCGAGGGGGGGACTGCATAGTCTTTTTTCGGTAGAGCGGTCGCGGGAGTGCGCGGTGGGACTGCGGCGACATTTGGAGCCGATTTTGGTTGGTTGGGGGCAGGATATGGGACTGGTTCCTTTGGCAGAGCAGTGTATCGATCGATTGGATGGAGCCCCGATGGTGGGGGTTGAATCATCGATTCATCCTGTCTTAAATGCGCATCCGAGCCCGATGTTACAGCGCATGAAAGTGGCGTGGTTAGAGCGGATGATAGAGCAGTTGGAGAGGGTGTGATGCGATTGCTTTGGGGGTTTGTTTTTGTTTTAAGCTGGGTGTTTTCTGCGATGGCGCAGATGCCGCATGAGGTGTTGGTGATTGCGAATCAATCTTCGGCGGGTTCGTTGGAGGTGGCGAATGCGTTTATGGAGCGGCGGGGGATTCCTGCTGATAATCTGGTTCGGTTGGCGATCCCAGAATCGGTATATGCAGGGCGGGCTACATGCAATCCCGATACGTTTGAGGAATTGATTTGGATTCCGGTTCAGAAGGAGGTGGTTTCTCGTCAGCTTGAGGATCAAATTCTGGCGTGGGTGTATTCAACGGATTTTCCGATTCGGATTAAGACGGATGCATCGGATCGGCGGCAGGTTTCGATATGTGGGCAGACGTTTTTGAAGAATCGCCGGGTTGAGGGGGCATTGATTGAGGAAGGGAAATATCATTCTCCGATTTTTGCTGGGCCGAATGAACGGTTGCGGTTGCTTTTTCCGTCGTGCTCGTTGGGCGCCTTGAAATCGGGATTGGGTTCACGAGTGGGTGAGGATGATGCGGTTGAGCGGTTGCGTTCGGGGCTGGGTGGGCGCATGCCTTTACCATCTATGATGTTGGGGTATACGGGTGCGGGGGGAAGTTCTCTGGATTCAGTATTGGCGGTGTTGGAGCGAGGGCAGCAGGCGGATTATCAGGGGCGCCGGGCGGGGCTCTATTTTGTGACCAATAGTAATGTGAGATCGACGTGTCGTGATTGGCAGTTTGCATCGACGAAAGAGCGGTTAGCGGAGCGCCGTGTGGAGGTGGTTGTGACGAATGAGTTTCCGGTGGGGGCGTCGTCTATTATGGGTCTTCTTTGTGGTGCGGAGCAGGTTTCGCCGACGGAGATGGGTTCATTTGCACCCGGTGCAGTGGCGGAACATTTGACGAGTTGGGGGGCGGAGTTTCAGCGACCGCAGACGAAGTGCACAGCATGGTTAGATGCAGGTGCCACGGCGACCTGTGGATCGGTGGTAGAGCCGTATGCGAATGCAAATAAGTTTCTTTCGGCGCGCTTTTTTGAGCATTACACGGCGGGATGTTCTGTGTTGGAGAGTTTCTATCAGTCGGTGGCATCGCCGTTGCAGCAGCTTTTTTTGGGAGATCCGTTGGCGCGACCGTATGCGCCGCCGGTGCGGGTTCGTTTGTTGGGTGTGAATCGGTTGTCGGAGGAGCCTTTTCGGTTTCGGGCAACGGCGACGACTCCGTTGAGGGATGTTTCGTGGCGGTATACGTTTTTATTGGATGGTCGGGTGGTTGAAGCGGCTTCGAAAGTCAATTCGTATCGGGTGAATCCGGTTGATTTGGCGGATGGGTTCCATACGTTGCAGTGTGTGGCGTGGGTGGACCATTCGGTTCGTTTTTATGGATCAGATACGAAGGCGTTTGTGGTGAATCGAGTTGGAAGGGCTTTATCGATTTCATCGGATATAAAACCATTGGGTGCAGGGGTTCATGGGGTTCAGGTGATGGTGGATGGAGCGGATGTTCCTAAACGGGTTCGGTTGATCTCAGGTGCAGAGGTGCTTGATGAACGGCGTTATGATTCGGAGCTGTTGTTGCGATTTGAAGAGTCTCGGG
>MDTB01066339.1_pt1 | contig 24980 bp, 18 predicted proteins | sample 811161 | NCBI WGS metagenome assembly MDTB01 (sample SAMN05326650, study PRJNA326480) | marine metagenome | isolation source: seawater | place: Mediterranean Sea | collected 2009
CTCGAGCCGGACAGGCACTTGGTAGTTGTTGGGCCGAAGGGAGTCGGTCCAAACCCCTTCCCAAACCTCCCCAACCCAAGTCCCCGACCAGCTGCCGTTGAAGACGGGGACCCGGTGGTCGCCTTCCGAGGTGATGGCCAACAGAATGTGTTCATGGCCGTTGTGCACGGTCCATCCGTTTGCACCATGGGTGGCCAGCACGGTGGTGGGAGGTTCCGTGCCAAACGAAGCAACATACATGTCGCCGTCGGTGCGGTCAGAAGAGGCACACCCGAGGCCCCCTAGCAGGAGACCGAGGGAGGCACACCAAAAAGGGCCGCCAACGGCAGCCCTTTTGAGATGGGACAGGTCCACGTTCATGGACCCAAAGTACGTCAGAGGTCGAATTTGATGCCTTGGGCAAGGGGCAAATCGGAGCCGTAGTTGATGGTGTTGGTCTGACGACGCATGTACGCTTTCCAAGCGTCGGATCCGGATTCGCGACCACCTCCCGTTTCTTTTTCGCCACCAAACGCCCCGCCAATTTCAGCGCCAGAGGTGCCGATGTTCACGTTGGCAATGCCGCAATCGGAACCCGCGGCGGACAAGAAGGTCTCAGCCTCACGGACGTTGTTGGTCATGATGGCTGAAGACAATCCCTGAACCACGCCGTTTTGCATGGCAACGGCCTCGTCGAGGGTGTCGTACTTTATCAAGTACAAGATGGGCGCGAACGTTTCGTGCTGGACAATGTCCAAGCCGTTTGTGACCTCAGCGATGGCAGGCTTGACGTAGCACCCGCTTTCATAGCCAAGGCCTTCGAGTTGGCCGCCCGGCACCAGTAGAGTGCCTCCTTGCGCGACCACGGCGTCCAAGGCGCTCAAGTACGCCTTCACCGCGTCGGTGTCGATGAGCGGTCCCACATGGTTGTTTTCGTCCAAAGGATCGCCAATGCGGACCTGCTTGTACGCTTGGACCAGCTGGTCCTTGACCTTGTCGTAGATGCTGCTGTGGATGATCAAGCGACGTGTGGATGTGCAACGTTGACCACAGGTGCCCACGGCGCCGAACACCGTGGCGGGGATGACCATTTTGAGGTCGGCCTCAGGCGTGATGATGATGGCGTTGTTTCCGCCCAACTCGAGCAGGGAACGACCCAAGCGCGCAGCCACAGCTTGGGCGACGATCTTGCCCATGCGGATGGATCCTGTGGCGGAGACGAGGGGCACCCGCTTGTCTGCGGTCATCCACTCTCCCACTGTGTAATCGCCGTTCACAATGCAGCTCACCCCAGCTGGGAGTTTGTTGGCTTCTGCGACCTCGTTCCAAATGTTCTGGCACGCGAGAGAGCAGAGAGGCGCCTTCTCAGAGGGCTTCCACACACATACGTCGCCTGAAATCCATGCCAACGCGGTGTTCCAGCACCATACGGCGACGGGGAAGTTGAAGGCGCTGATGATGCCGACCACACCGAGTGGGTGGTACTGCTCGTACATGCGGTGGTTGGGGCGTTCCGAGTGCATGGTGAGGCCGTAGAGTTGACGGCTTTGGCCGACGGCGAAGTCGCAGATGTCAATCATCTCTTGAACCTCGCCCAAACCTTCTTGGTAACTCTTGCCCATTTCGTAAGACACCAGGGCGCCCAAGCTGTCTTTCTTGGCCCGCAAGGCGTCGCCGTATTGGCGGACGACCTCTCCGCGTTGGGGGGCGGTCCACTTGCGCCATTCGACAAACGCGTCGGTGGCTGCAGCCATCACGCGCTCGTAATCGTCGTTGGATGCGGTGGAGAGGGAGGCGATGCGCTTGCCGTCCACAGGGGAGTGGCTGTCGATGGTTGCGCCAGAACCGAAAGTTTTCGCGCCAATCATGACGCCGTGGTTCTGATCTTGGATGCCGAGGTCGGCAAGGATGTTTTGGATGTTCATGGCATCCAAAGGTACGCAGTCAGCGACCGAGATAGACCATCAACACACTGAGGTCAGAGGGGCTCACGCCGGGGATGCGTGACGCTTCGCCGAGGGTCTTGGGTTTGCGATCGGCGAGTTTCTGACGGCCCTCGTAACTGAGGCTTGTCAGCCTTTGAAAATCCAAGTCAGCGGGAATTTGAAGGTGGTCCATCTTGCCGAGACGGTCAGCCATTTCCTGCTCCTTGGCGATGTAGCCCTCGTATTTGATCTGGAGCTCCACTTGTTCTGTTACCTCAGGCGCGATGGAGCTGCACAGCTCCGCCACGGATGGAATGTGATGAACCATGCTGTCCAACTTAACGTGGGGGCGGGCCAAAATTTCTTGCGCACGAACAGCGTGTTTGAGGGGGCTTGAGTTGGCGTGTTCAAGCAGGGCAGAAGCGTCCTTAGGGGTGACACTCAATTGTTGAAGCCCCTTGCGGAGGCTCTTGACGCCGGATTGTTTGGCGTCGAGGGTGTGCATGCGTTCGTCAGAAGCCAACCCGAGCCCATGGGCCAAGGGCGTCAGGCGTTCGTCGGCGTTGTCCTGGCGCAACAAGATGCGGTATTCGGCACGCGAGGTGAACATGCGGTAAGGTTCTTCCGTGCCTTTGGTGACCAAGTCGTCGATCAACACGCCGATGTAAGCTTGGCTTCGGCTGAACGTGATGGGCTCAAGGTTCCACGTGGAACGTGCCGCGTTGATGCCCGCCACAATGCCTTGACATGCGGCCTCCTCGTAGCCCGTGGTTCCGTTGATTTGGCCAGCGAAGTACAAGGCTTGAACCAACCGGGTTTCAAGGCTGTGTTGAAGTTGTGTGGGAGGGAAGTAGTCGTATTCCACAGCGTAGCCAGGACGAAACATCTTGGCTTGCTCGAACCCCGGGATCTTGCGCATGGCCGTCAATTGGACGTCCTCAGGCAAGGAGGTGCTGAAGCCGTTGACGTAGATTTCACAGGTGTTCCAACCTTCAGGCTCGACGAACACTTGGTGCCGGTCTTTGTCTGCGAAGCGGTCGATTTTGTCTTCGATGCTTGGGCAGTAACGTGGGCCGAGGCCTCGGATGCGTCCGTTGAACATGGGAGATCGGTCAAACCCTTCACGAAGCAGTTCGTGCACCTCGGGAGAAGTGTAGGTGATGTGACACGAGAGTTGCTTGCCAATGGGGTAGGAGGGGAGGTAGGAGAATCGCCCCGGCGACCCATCGCCAGGCTGCTCTTCCATTTTTGTGTAGTCCAGGGAGCGGCCGTCCACGCGCGGTGGTGTGCCGGTTTTCATCCTGCCACTCCTGAACCCAAGCTCTTCCAATTGTTCGGTGATGCCAAAGGAAGCTCGCTCGCCTGCTCTTCCGCCCCCGAATTGTTTCTCGCCGATGTGCATCAATCCGTTGAGGAAGGTGCCGTTGGTGAGGACCACAGCCCTGGCGCGGACCTCCACGCCGAGTTGGGTTTTGACCCCGACGCAACGTCCTTGTTCTGTCAAGAGCCCGACGACGCCGTCCTGCCAGAAGTCGAGGTTGGGTGTGGCTTCCAGCATCTCTCGCCAAGTCTGGGCGAAGAGGTTGCGGTCGTTTTGGGTTCGTGGGCTCCACATGGCAGGCCCCTTGGACTTGTTGAGCATGCGGAATTGGACGGCGCTGCGGTCGGACACCAAGCCGGAGTAGCCTCCTAGCGCGTCCACCTCACGTACGATTTGTCCTTTGGCGATGCCCCCCATGGCGGGGTTGCATGACATTTGGCCAATGACCCCCATGTTCATGGTGATGAGCAGGGTGGAGGCTCCCAAGTTGGCTGCGGCTGCGGCTGCTTCGTTCCCGGCGTGGCCCGCCCCGACCACAATGACATCGTACGACTGAATCATGGCGGCAAAGGTCGCCATTGCGGGGGTCAGCCCGTGTGTTCCACGTGGAACATCTGCAATGCGTGGTCTTCTGCTTGGCGCATGGCGCCTTCTTCTTCCGTGGTTTTGTCCCTGAATCCGGCCAAATGAAGCACGCCGTGTGCCATCACACGGCGCAGCTCTTCTTGAAACACAACACCATGATTTTCAGCATTTTCTGACACACGATCGAAGGAGATCAAGAGGTCCCCGGACAGGGTTTTTCCCTCGGTGTGGTCGAACGTGATGATGTCGGTGTATGTGTCGTGGTCCAGGTACTGACGGTTGTAGGCGAGCAGCTCCTTGTCTGAACAGGAGACGATGCTCAGGTCGCCCAAGGCGCGGTTGTGGTACTTGGCCAAGGAAGCCAGCCAGGATTTGACGCGTCGGCGGCCTTCGACGTTGCAGGGGACGTCTCCGTCCACGAACACCACCATGTCAAGCCAGGACGTCGGTGAAGGTGAGCTCGACAATGCGACCTTCGTCTTCGAAGGCACATTCGTCAGCGAGGTGACGCATCAAGAACACACCGCGGCCGTGGGGCTTCTCGATGTTTTCTGGCGCAGTGGGGTCGGGGAGGTTGTCGTAATCGAACCCGGGGCCTTCGTCCGTGATGCGAAACACCAAGGTTTTTTCATCGATGGCGCACGACACGCTCACCGACTTGGTTTCGTCGAGTTTGTTTCCATGGACGATGGCGTTGTTGACCCCTTCCGTCATGGCGATGAGCACGTTGCCGTAGTGTTCTGCGACGATGCCGTGGTCGGCACTGATTTTGTCGATGAGCTTCTCAACCACCGCAATGTTCTCAGGCTTGGAGTCGAATCGCAATTCTGGCAGGGTGGTCGTCATGGCTTCAGGTCGGGTTGTTCCTCGGAATCGAGTTCCAAAGTATTGAAATATTCGTTGACGCGCTCCCGGTAGTAAGGCAGAAGTTCCGCAGGCACGGTTCGCAGCAACTCCAATTCGTTCATTTTCCGACGGAGGTACTCGATGGCTTGAGGGGGATCGGCTTTGAGAACGTCGTCACCTGTGCGCGAAGTTCGATCTTCTTTCTCGCCTCGGATGCGCTCGGCGTTCTCGGCTTCCAACAACCGCGTGATCAAATCTTGTTGGCGCTTCAAGGTGGCTTCGTCTACCTGCCGGTTCACCAAATCCCGCTCGAGCTCCTCCATTTGCTTGGCGATTTCCTTCATGCCGTTGCCGTCGCCAGAGCCGTCTTCGTTCAACTTCTTGGCCTTCTCTTGGGCCATCTTTCGAAGGGCGGCTTGCTCGGCGGCCATTTGGGCAAGCTCTTTGCTCATGCTACCAGGCTTCTTTTGTCCGGCTTGGCCCTTGTTGGCACCTTCCCCCATTCTCTCCTTCATCTGCTCCAGTTTCTTGCCAAGAGCCTGCTGCATTTTCTTCATGTCGCCCGCCTTGGGGGAGGGGGAGGGGTTGCCAGATCCGCCGGGCTTTTCGCAGTTGCCTGACCCGGGCTGTTTTTGGGCCTGTTGCTGTTGCATCTGCTGGAGTGCCTCGTCCAGCAGCAACGCGAGGTTGTTGAAGGAGGTCATAACGTACTGTTGGTTCATGGCGATGTCGGCCGTGAGCCGGTCGCCAAACCCTTCCAACGCCTTGCCCATGTGGCGGTTCACCAACCCAATCTCACGGTTGACCGCAGACGCCAACTGGGGGATGCGCATGCTCAACGCAAACAAACTGTCTTCCACCATGACGGCGTCCTCTTTCAGTTTGCGCTGGTTTTGGCCGTGGCCGACGTAGCGGGGGTCTTGTTCGTTGGTGCCCCTCAGCTCAGACATCAGGTACTCCTCTTCGAACGACAGCGTGAGGATGTTTTCCAACAGCGCCCTCAGCGCGTCCATGTCCTCGCTGGCCGACTCCGACTCCGACTGCTGTTGCATAGCTTCCATTTGTTGGGCCAACTGATCCAATTGCTCCGCAGCTTTCTTTTGGGCGTCGGAGGCCTTTTTCTCCTTGCCCTTGTCGAGCTGCTCGGAGCTTTTTTCCATCTCTTCTTGGATGGACTCCTCTTCGCCGGAGCTGTCCATCATGGGGTTGGGGTTTTCCAGCTCTTGGTTGTCCTTCTTGAGTTGTTCCAAGTCTTTTTGGACCTGTTCAAACGCCGCGTTGAGGCTGTCTTGCTTGGCCTTGAGCTTCTCAGGAACCTCCAGCCCAAACTCGGTTTCCTCCGCCAACTTCTTTTGTTCTTCGGCCAGGCGGTTGAGGTCCTCGATGGCCTCGTTCATTTTGGTCTCCCATTCCAGCTGACGGAATTGCTCAAGGGCCCTGTCGAGCTCTTTTTCCATGGCGTCGTGGTTGAGCTCCATCTCGTTCAACTGCTCCTGCAGTTTCTCAGGGTCCATCTCTTGCATGAGCTCTTCCATCTGCTCAAACAGCTGGCGCATTTCTTCACTCATCAGGTTCTCCATCAATTTTTGGAGCTGTTCCTGCTTGTCCAACATGCGCTCTTCTTGTTGGGAGAATTCGTTGGCGCGCTCGTCTTTCTTGGTGTTGTCGCGACGCATCTCCTCGAGTTTTTCTTGAAGAGCCTGCTGCTGTTCCAACAGGTTCTCCATGGCCTGGCGATCTTGCCACGTCATTTCGCCTTGTTCACGAAGCCGCTCTTGCATGGCTTCCATGGCCTCCCGGAGCTCAGCGGCTTCCTGGGCGGCGTCTTTCAAGTTTTCTTCGATGGATTCGGCGGCGTTGATGCGTTCTTCCCTCAAGTCTCTCAGGGAGGGTGCTTCCAACCTCGTGGTGGTGGACCTCACCTTTTTGGCACCATGCACCGCGTCGTTGTCCCAAACCTCAAACCAAGCTTCCAGCACATCACCTTCTCGCCAATCCAGCTCACGCAAGTCCCACATGTGGTAGAACGTTCCGCGTCGACCCTGGGGAGCCTCAAGTTCCACCCGACCGCTGGTCAAGGAAGGAGTGCCACCTGCGGCCGCCAACAGCTCTCCCGACGGTCCAGCTCCGCGCTCCACAACCTCCCAAACAAACGTCAGCCGGCTGAAGCCGTAATCGTCTTGGACAGAACCGGTGAAGTGCATCTTCCTCCTGGACGTGCTGTCTTGCGACTCCTCGACCCGGATGGAAGGCTTTCCGTCCCGGACCACCCGGACGCGGTGACGGAGAGAATCGCCCGTCAATTGGTCGTTGATGGGTGTGATCCAATAGGTGCTGTTCGTCGTGGCCACGGCGTGGGCTGAAAAGGTGTTGCCCGTGGTTCGCGCGGTCTGCAGCCACTCGTCGTTCCACGTGAATCGGAGGGAGTCTGCATCCTTGACTTGCATGGTCCATTGGATGGGCGTGCCCTCAGGCACCGTCACATCGCCTTGGTTTTGGGTGTCCACGTTGGAAAGGCCCGTGTAGGGAGGGGGCGTGGCCTGCAAGCGCAGGTTGGCCAACATGGGCACAGCGAAGGGCTTCACGGTGTGGTTCACAGATCGCCAGCCGTTGGCCAAAAATTGAAAGTCGATGTTGTTGCGCACTGCCGGAAAGGTGTGCCGGAACACGTGGGGCTTCACACGCTCCATCCGGAAGCGGCCGTTGCCGGACTCCAGGGTCACCGAAGCGGGCAGGTCGTCGCCTTTCGTTTCCACAGTGACCACAAAAGGGTCTCCTGCAGGGACCTCCAGTCGGTTGTTCACCAACACGAAGTCGAACGGAGCTGGCTCGATGAACTCGGTCCGGTGTTGCACGATGCGGGTGGCGGGTGCGGTCACCCAATCGGGCTGCATCCACACGCCTGCCAACACCAATACGGCGACGGGCGCGGCCCACCGCAACATTCTTAGGGCGCCGGACACGTCCACAGCGCTCGTGAAGGGCAGTGGTCGAAGCGATGCTGTGCGTTGGTCGATGCTCGCCGCCAGCAACGTAACGTCGGCACCTTGGGCGTTGTCGACTTGCCGCTGAAGCTGGAGGGTGTTCAGGAGTTTGTCCTTGACCTCTGGAAAGTGGTTGCCCACGATGCGGGCGGCTTCGTCGTGGCTCAACCCTTGGCTGAGGCGGGCCCATTGCGCAAGGGGCCAAAGCACGTGCGTGGCCAAAACGACGGCGGACGCGGCTGCAAACGTGTAAAACAACACCGTTCGCCCAGCGACGCCAAACCGCCCCACCCCCTCGAGAACCACAAACAACAGCGCGCCGACGGACAGGGTGACAAAAGACAACAAAAGCCCTCGAAGGACTTTGGTTCTGTGGTGCCTTCGGATGAAGGCGTCCAGTTTTTGGATCAGTGAAATCTCTCCCGTCATCTCTCGAACTTGAAAGGTACGCTACCTTCGAACCCCATTCACAACGTTCGCCATGAAACGCCAACTTCTCGGACTGTTCGCCGCATTCTGCGGTTTGTCTCTCGCCACGGAGGCCCAAGTCGTCCTCAACGAAATCAACCTCGTCACCGGCCCCAATTCGGGTCAGTTTGTCGAGCTGCACGGGCTTGCCAACCAGAGTGTGGATGGCCACGCCTTGGTAGTTGTCAAGTCGTCGTTTTCAGGAGGCAATTGGACTGCCACGGTCCAAGACATGGTCGACCTTCAGGGCCTGGCCTTGGACGACAATGGATTCCTCCTTCTGGAAGGTGAAGGGTGGCAGAACACCGTGGCGGGCGTGGTTCTCGCGGCCCAGCCCGCTTCGGAGTTTGAGCTGAATGCGTCGCCTTCCTTCACCAGCATCGTGGATGCTGTGCTCTACGGCAACACGTCGGTCACCAACCCTCAAATGGCGGCAATCGCGGGAGTGGTGAATCCCGACGCCACCACCACGATCTACGAAGGGGGCGAGGGCGTCAACGCGGGGTCGGACGGGCTGTCGCGCGTGCCAGATGGTGGCGCGGCCCTGGACCAGCAATTCGTGATGCAGGCCCTCAGCCCGGGCACGTCCAACGTGTTGGGGTGCGAAGGGGGGCACTTGTCGTTGAACAGCAGCGCCACCACTTTTTGCACCGACCTGGGCCCCCAAATCGTGGGGTTCACGCACGTCTCTGATGCGACGTCCGCAGCCACGAGCTTGGCGGTCTTGGAATCGGGCACCGGCGCGGTGGTGGAAGTGTTCTTGGGTACGGCCATCGACATGGAAGGACTTGGTGACGGTAGCTACGACGTGGTGGCGGTGTCGCACAACGCCATCCTGGACGCCTCTCCAGCCACCCTGTCCGACGTCGGCACGTCGCAAGCGGACGGGTGCGTGAGCCTCTCTGACGAGGTTGTCACCCTGCAGGGCCAAACCTGCGAAATCCCCTCGTGCGACGGCGGCACCATCCTCACGGCAGGCGCAGAGCCTGACGCCCAGGCGTGTTTGCTGGCGGAGGATGGCGCGCTGGTGTCGTTTGGGTACTTCAGCGACGCCGCTGAGGACGAGTACGTGTTCTTGATCTGCAACACCGAGGACTCCGTGTTGGCCACCACCCACCAACCCTACTTCGACTTTGCCGCCTTTGAGGAATCGGGGGACTATCACGTGTGGGGACTGAGCTACCAGGACAGCCTGGTGGGCAGCACCGTCGCGGCGGGGTCGTGGGTCTATGGCGCCGAGGCATACGGCTGCGACAGCTTGAGCAGCAACTTCCTTGAGGTGAACATCCTGCAGTGTGGAGAAGCGGGCTTGTGCGACGATTTGATCATCAGCGAGTACATCGAAGGCACGAGCAACAACAAAGCGCTTGAGGTGCACAACCCCACGGTGGAAGCGATCGATTTGACCCCGTACACCATGGAGGTCTACAACAACGGCGCCTCGTCGCCGACGCAGGAGCTCGACCTCGAGGGCACCATCCTTCCGGGGGGGGTTCACGTGATGGGAAACCCGCAAGCGGACGCGGCCATTGTGAGCCAAAGTCAAGTGTTGAGTTCCGTGACCTGGTTTAACGGCAACGACGCCATTGTGCTTCGGAAAAATGGGGTGGTGATTGACCAAATGGGAGAGATTGGCCCAGAAAACGACCCGGGCGAGCCCGACGGATGGGCGGTGCAATCTGGCGGCATGTCGGAGTACACGCTTGTTCGGAAACCCAACATCGGTCAGGGCTCCACGAACTGGGCGGAAGGTCAGGCGGAATGGGACGTGTACCCCCAAGACACCTTCGATTTCTTGGGAGAGCACGAGGCTTCTTGCGGAGGGCTGGGCACCATGGTCGTGGGGTTTGCAGCGCCGGAATTGTATGTGGCAGAAGGCCAAGGTGTGGCCGTGGAGATGGTCGTGTCGTACCCGCTTGAAGACGCGGAGGTGCTCGTGGAGGTGTCTGGTGGCGACGCGGATCCCGGCGCAGATTTCCCCGCGGTGTTTCCTTTGGCGTTTGAGTTTGAAGCCGGCCTGTTGAACAGCCAATCCTTCAATTTCGTGGCGGTTGACGAGGAGGACCCAGAGCTGCAAGAAGACGTCGAGTTGACCTTGACCATCGTGTCCGGAGGGGCTGTGGTGGGCATCGAGACGGTGGTGATTCATATCCTGCCTTCGGATTTGGAATACCCTGTGTACGACATCATTCAGGTTCGTGACATCGACAACCAAGGGGTGCTCGACAGCATCGACACCGCATGCGAATTGCGCGGGGTGGTGCACGGCTGGAACGACTACCCGCAGGGGCTTCGGTTTACACTTATCGACCCCACCTCGGGAATCAACGTGTTCAGCGCCATCAACAACTTCGGGTACGAGGTCGTGGAGGGAGACAGTGTGAGGGTGCGCGGCGTGGTGGGCCAATTCAACGGTCTGGCGACGCTGTACGCGGACACGTTGATCTACGAAGGCAGCGGATTCGACACACAGGAACCGGTGCTTGTGCAGGAGATGGGGGAGGAAACCGAATCTCAAGTCGTGCGATTGAAATGCGTCAAGCTTTTGGACCCGGCCCAATGGACGAATGACTTTCCATTCTTCGATGTGATGGTGGATTACGGCCCAGGTCAAGTCCAAATCCGCATCGACGCCAACACCAACCTCTTTGGCACCGAGCCCCCCATAGGCACGTTCGGGGTCGCGGGCATTGGGGGTCAGTACGACATCGGCACGCCACTGTTGGACGGGTATACCTTGATGCCTCGGAGTTTGGACGATTTGACGGAGCCGGTCTTCGCGTCGTTCTCGGTGCCTGAAGGTCTGGAGGCGGGCGCAACCGTGACCCTGGAGAACCTCAGCCAGGGGGCAGGGTCTTACCAATGGTCGTTTGGTAACGGCGTGTTCAGCAACGACGAGACGCCGGAGATTGTGTACGACGAGGCGGGTTCATACAACATCTTCTTGACGGCGGTTGACCCCAACCAAGTGTGTGCAGATCAAGCCTCAATCACTGTGGACGTGGCGGACGTGGATGCGGTGCAGGATGCCGCTTGGGGCATGCGCCTTTGGCCCAACCCGACACAAGATGTCGTCCGAGTTCTTGTGCCGCAGAAGGCGGAATGGACGGTACGCGACTTCGCCGGCCGCATCACGGGTTCCGGCACATGGTCGGCAGGTGGCCACACGCTGGACGTGTCCAGCTGGGCCCCAGGCACCTACGCCATGTCGGTTCAAAGTGAGGGAAGACAAGTTGTGTTGACCCGATTCCAGGTGGTCCGACCATGACGGCACGGACGAGGAGCTTGTGGCTCCTCCATGGCGTTGTGGTCATCTTCGGATTCACAGGAATCTTGGGGAAACTGATCACGCTGGACGCCGAACCGCTTGTGTTTTGGAGGGTGTCTCTGGGCGGAACCTCCACCGCGTTGTACCTCGCGTGGCGCCGCGAATGGCGCCGTTGGTCACCGAGGGATTTGGTTCGGGCTGCGGTCGTGGGCTGCACCGTGGCTGCGCATTGGGTGACGTTTTTCGCGGCCATCAAAGTCAGCAGCGTGGGGTTGGCGTTGACCATGTTGGCGACAGCGCCCCTATTTATCGGATTCATTGAGCCTGCGGTGTTCCGTCGGAAGTTGGCGTGGCGTGAATTGCTGGTGGCGTCGGTGGTGTTCGTGGGCATCGCCACGGTGTTTCAAGCAGAGCGAGACCAAGTGGATGGGATGGTGTTGGGGTTGTCAAGCGCAGCGTTGGCCGCTCTGTTCAGCACTTTCAATGGCGTGCTTGTGAAACGATTGGATCCGGTGAACTTGAGTGCTGTGGAGCTTCTGTCCGCGAGCGCCGCCATGTTGGCTTGGCTCGCGTGGAGGGGGCAGGCAGGACCGGATTTGTTCGTCATGTCTGCAGAAGACTGGTTGTGGGTGGCGGTTTTGGCCGTGGTGGCGACGTCGTTCGCATTCGTGGTGTCCATTCAGGTGCTCAAAAACCTGACGCCGTTCGAATCGGCCATGGCAATCAACCTTGAGCCTTTGTACGCCATCGTTTTGGCGTGGTGGATGTTTGGTGAGCGGTTCAGCCCTGGGTTCTACCTCGGGGCGGCCGTTGTTTTGGGTGCGGTGTTCTTGGACTCGTGGTGGCGCGCCCGGACTCAATCCAGGGCGAACAGCGACGACGCGACCTGATCGCCAGTGATCCAATTGGGCTCTGGAATGCGGAACCATCCAGGCTGGTGTTCTACAAGCCGCCCGTCACCCAAAGCTTGCGTCCACGCTTCTGCATCCACGTCATGAGGCCTAACGCCGGTGGCGCTATGCAGTTTTTCGGGAGAGATGCCCTGGGCTGTGCGCAAGCCCGTCATCACAAGTTCGTTGTACCGGTCTCGGGCCGTGAGTTTCTCCCGCTCGTCCAGCAGGGTTTCTTGTTGGATGGCCTGGATGTACCTGGGGTTGTTGGACACGTTGGCGTACCGGACGGAGCCAAGGAACCCATGTGCGCCAGGGCCCAGGGCGAGGTAGGGTGCGCCTGACCAATACGCGCTGTTGTGTTGCGACGTGTGGTGTCCTTGGTCGGGTTTGGGCGCGGCCCAGTTGCTCGTCTCGTAATGGGACCACCCTTGTTCGGCCATTGTGTCGCAAAGCCTTTGGTATTCCTCTGCGGTACGGGCGTCCGGAGTGGGTTGTTCCGCGCCGCGCTCCACACGCGTGCCGAGCACGGTTCCAGGTTCGACGGTCAGGGCGTAGGCGCTCAGGTGCTGGATGGGCAGGGCGATGGCGCGGGCGATGTCATTGTCCCAACTCCGAGACGTGGGCACCCCGTAGATGAGGTCGAGGGTCATGGCCTTCACCCCCAATTCATGAGCCAAATGAATGGCGCGTTCAGCCTGGACGCCGGTGTGGGCGCGGTTCATCCAAGTCAGGGTGTCGTTGTGGAACGACTGGACCCCCAAGCTTAGTCGGGTGACGCCAAGCTCCACCCAGGCCTGGATTTGTGTTTCGGTCATGTCCTCCGGGTTGGCCTCCAGGGTGACCTCGCGGAAATCTGTCACAGGCTGGCCCAAAGCCTCGAGAACCCCAGAGACCAGGTGCTGCAGCAGGTCGGGAGGGAGAATGGATGGGGTTCCGCCTCCTAAGTAGAGGGTGGTGAAGGGCTGGTCCTTCCAGCGAGGTTCAGAGGAGACCCGCAGGCGGGTCTCCTGGACCATGGCGGCGACGAGGTCGGCCATGTGTTTGGTCTGCGTGGAGAAGTGAAAGTCGCAGTAATGGCAAGCCTGTCGGCAAAAAGGAACGTGGAGGTAGAGACCAGCCATGGACCAAAGGTCGTCGCCTCAGCCCTACCTTCGTGTCATGGCCCAAGAAATCCAGTGGGAAGGTGTGCAAGTGACGAACAACACCGCTCTCCAAGACATTTTGAGTCCGGAACACGCCCAGTGGTCGCTGCGGTCCGACCGTTCGTGGTCGGTGGTGTTGCGCGGTCGACGGTACAAGGTGGAAGTGGAGAAGGGTCCTGACGCAGAAGGGAACGCGACCTTGCGCATCAACGGCGTCCGAAAGGACATCCGTGTCATGGACGAGCGCACCCAGCTCCTGGAAAAGATGGGTATGTCTGTGGCGGCCTCGGCCGGCAGTGGGGACGTGAACGCACCCATGCCTGGAAAGGTCTTGCAGGTGCTTGTGGAGCCAGGTCACGCCGTGGAGGAGGGCCAACCCTTGTTGGTGCTCGAAGCGATGAAGATGGAAAACGTCATCAAGGCGATTGCGACGGGTACGGTTTCTGAGGTGCCTGTGCACGAGGGCGACGCCGTGGAGAAGGGGAGTTTGCTCGTCGGTTTCGAGTCGTAATTGGACCTCGGGGATGTCCCCGGAACGTTGTTGAAGACATACGACACCAGGTGTTCGACGCGTTGAGGCCCTGGGTAATTTCACACCATGACGTCCATGAACACAGGCAGGATTGCAGCGCTGGTGCTTTGGTGCGCCTCGCTGTCCATCCAAGCCCAAACGGCCTGCAACAACCTCATTGACTTGTGCGGTCAGGTGGATTCCACAGTTACGCTGTCCAGCGCTATGGATTTGGACAACGTCGCCGCGTTGAACGGGTCCTTTTCGGCCACGTCGGTGCAGGTCATTCGATTTCACACGACCTATTTGGACCCTGAAGGCCAAGGGCTGGAAGTCCACCTTTCCAATTCGCAATGTGCCCCATTCTTTCAAGCCAGGGTGTTTCAGCCCGACCCGTTCAACCCTTGCGACGCCGGGGCCTACGTGTCGGTGTCGGACCTGATGACGACGAACGAGGACACTGTGTTGTTCACCTCCCCGTTGTACATCAACACCGACTACATCTTGCTGGTGGGCTCGAACATGCCGGGCTGCGCGCTTGACGTCAGGTTGGAAGGCCGAAGCGTGAGCATCGACGCTTGCTGTGCGGCCGCCATCGACTATGGAGAAACGGCAAACGTGGAGGTCAAGGGGTCTGACCCGGCCCTGGGGTTTGTGTGGACGCCAGAGGAGTTGGCCCAAATGGTGGACAACCAACTCGCCACTTTAAGCCCTTACGAAACGACCACCTTCGAGGTGACAGGGTTTGTGGAGGGGTGTTCGTACACGGATGCGGTGCTTGTGGCCGTGGGGTCGCCCATTGAGGTGCCCAACGCATTTTCCCCCAACAACGACTACTTCAACGACACCTTCGACATCTACGGTTTGTCGCAGTTTGAATTCTCGACGATCGAGATTTTTGACCGGTGGGGTCAATCGGTGTTCCGGTCGGTTTCGTACCCCAACCCTTGGAACGGGACCTTTCGGGGCCGTGCTGTGCCCGCAGGGACGTATTACTACGTCATCAAACTGAACGAACCCAACGCCAACCTCGCCTCCATCACAGGGCATGTAGCCGTGATCCGATGAAGAAGTTGATGTACCTCCACGTGGTGTTGGCGTGCGCCCTCTCGTTGGGGTGGGCTGCGACCGCATCCGCGCAATTCAACGGGGTTCGCACGCAATTCCTCATGACGAGCTTGTTGGACAACCCTGCGGCAGCGGGCAACAGCGCTTGCCTGGACCTTCGGATGGGGGGTCGAGACCAGTGGGCGGGCTTCGAGGGCGCCCCTCGAACCAGCTTCGCCTCGTTGAGCGGACGGCTTGGCGGCGGGGTCACGTTCGCCCACGGCATGGGCGGGTTCGTCGTCACCGACCAGGTGGGGCCTTGGAGCAACACCCGTCTCAGCTTGGCCTATTCCACGAAGGTGAGGCTCACCAACGGCGCGCGCTTGAGCGCGGGGCTGGCGGCGGGCATGACGCAATACCGCTTGGACATTGGAAGCCTGGTTTTTCCAGAGGTTTCGGCGACCGAAGATCCCGCGCTGTTCGGGGCGTCGACGTCGCAGACGGTGTTCCCCTCCTTGGATTTTGGCCTGTGGTACGAGAACAGCCAAACGTTCGTGTCACTGAGCATGCTCAACGCCGTGCCCAACACACTCAATGAAGTGACCATGGCCACCAACATCGGCACCACGTTTGTGTTGATGGGTGGCCAATACATCAAGTTGGACCGCCGGTTTGGGTTCCGGCCTGCCGCCCAAATGCGATTGACCCGTGGTTTGCCGCCAAGCGTGGACTTGCAGGGGGCGTTCTCGGTGGACGAGTTGGTGAGTGTGGGGCTGGGCTACCGCACGGGCAGCTCGCTTTTGGGGGTGTTGAGCTTGAAGTTGTTTGAATCCATGACGGTCGGATATTCCTACGACTTTGGGGTGAACGACTTGAGTGTGGGTGGACGTTCTGCCCATGAATTGGTCATTTCGTTGACCGCCTGCGACAAACACGACCCCTACGTCGGCCCGGACGGCCGCTGCCCTGCTTACGACTGATGCACGACACCCTTTCGAAACGACTGCTCTTTTTGGCCGCGGCGGCCATCGTGGTGGTGACGCTGTGGTACACACAGCACCTGGCGTCCATCATCCGAGTCGAAGAACAACGCAAAGTTCAACTTTGGGTTGAGGCGGTGAAGCAGCGTGCAGGATTGGTCACGTACACCCAGTCGCTTTTTGAAGAACTCGGCGCGGAAGAAAAGAAAAAGGCTGACCACTTGGCCGCGGCGTATCGCCTGATTCAAGAGTCGCCCGTGGGCATGGACCTGACGTTCAGCACCGATTTTTTGGTGGGGAACAAGACGGTGCCTGTGTTGATTTTGAACGACGACGGGGAGGTGTTGTACCACGTGAACGTGCCACCACCTCCTTTGGGGTTTGACCGCGAGGCTTACTTCGACAGCGTGAGGGTCCACCAAATGGGCACCAACCCGCCCATCCGGTTTGAGGAAGTGGGTCAGACCATCTATTATTCCGAAAGTGTCCGATTGCGCGAGTTGCGCGAAGCCATGTCCGAATTGATTGAATCGTTCATTTCGGAAACGGTCATCAACAGCGCTTCGGTGCCTGTGATGTTGCTCGACTCGACCGCCACGCGCATTGTCAAGTCTCAAGGCATCGACGTCTCGGCGCTGAGCGACCCTGAGGCGCTCAAGGAACGCCTGAGGGCCATGGCCGGTGACAACACCCCCATCCCAGTGTATTTGCCGGGAGAAGGTTGGAATTTGGTCTTTTTCGAGGAAAGCTTGGTGTTGACCCAACTCAGGTTCTTTCCCGCGGTGCAGCTGTTGCTGATCGCGGCCTTTTTGTTGGTCGCGTACTTGGTGTTCAGCGCTTCCAGAAGGGCAGAACAAAACCGCGTGTGGGTTGGCATGGCCAAGGAAACGGCGCACCAGCTGGGCACTCCGCTTAGTTCGCTTATGGCGTGGTCCAGCTTGCTCTCCTCCCGAGGAGTGGATCCTGATGCGCTGTCCGAGATGGACAAGGACATTGCCCGTCTTCAGATGGTTGCCGAGCGATTCTCTAAGATTGGCTCAGAGGCTGACTTGACCGACGCCGACCCGCTGCAAGTGGTGGCGGAGACGGTCAATTACATGCGCCCCCGCATCAGCAAGAACGTGTCGCTGTCCCTTGAGTTGGGTGAGCCCCACGGCGAACTCGCATTGAGCCGCCCGCTCTTCAGCTGGGTGCTGGAGAACCTGCTGCGGAACGCCGTCGACGCTATGGAAGGGGAGGGTGCCCTCGCGGTTCGCGCGGCTTGGGGAGGGGATCAGGTCCACATCGAGGTGGAAGACAATGGCAAAGGCATGACCAAATCGGTGGCCCGGCGGGTTTTCGAGCCAGGGTTCACCACCAAATCCAGGGGCTGGGGCCTCGGGCTGTCGCTCTCCAAACGCATTGTGGAGGACACCCACGGCGGACAAGTGTTCGTGGATTGGACAGAGCCCGGAGAAGGCACCCGATTCAAACTCGTGTTCCGAGCTCAGGCTTAACGGGCCAGAAGCACGCGGCCGTGCTTCACGTCACGGATCCAAATCCCGTTCTGAATGGCCCCCCACTCCAACACGTAGGTGTACCAGCCGTCGGGCAAGAAATGGTCCCCCTCGCCGAGGTCGTAAGCACCTCCATCCCACGGCTTGTCGGGGTCGGAGGTGGACCAAACCTGTTGCCCCCAACGGTTGAATATCTTGAATGAGAATTCTGTCCAATCGCAGGTGCTCACAATCCTGAACCCTTCGTTCACCCCGTCGCGGTCCGGGGTGAATGCGGTGGGCACCCAGATGTGACAACCGCAGTACTCTTCTTTCACCTCCGCCAAGGCCACATGCGAGCCGCATGCGTTGGTGACCGTCACGAAGTGCTCCCCACCCGCTACAGGCGTCGTCATCCCTGAGAGCCCTTCCGTGTCCCACACCACACTGAATGGGATCTCACCCACGTCGCTTCCCCCGACTGAGAAGACTTCCACGCGCGCCAGGGTGGAGTCGCCCATGCAGATCAAGTTGTCGTCGGGCGTGGCCGCGGCCGTCAGGCTGGGCCAAACCTCAAGGTTCATGTTGTGCGTGGCGTTGCACCCTGTGGCGTTGTCCCGAACCTCCACTTCGTAGTCTCCTTCAGCAAAGGCATCGTACCCCGCGGTGGCGGGCTCTCCGTTGACGGACCACACCCACGACCCAACTGCAGTGGAGGTCTGGGTGGGCCAAATGAATTCGTGTGGCCCTTCCAGCTCACACCGAACCACGCTGTCCGGGTGGCTTCCCACAAAAGGCGTGGGCCACCAGGTCACGTGCGCGGTGTCCGTTTCCGTGCAAGCCCCCAACGTCACGGTGGCCACAAACGGACCACCCCCCATGGAGCTGACGACGTACAATTCGTCGTCTGTTCCTCCCACGTTCCACGAAATATGGTCCATGGGCTGGGTGATGCTGAGCACCGTCGCGCTGCTCTCACATAAGGGATCTGGATCAAGCAACCCCGTCGCGATGGGTGGAAGCATAGGGTAGTTGAGGCTCAACGCATTCTCGCACCCGTTCTCCCCGACAAGGTTGGCGGTGTATGTGCCTGCCCCAGCTTGATCCAAATTGAACGTGCCGTAAGGCAAGTCCCAGTTGTTCAGGGAGGCATTTTCTTCCAGGTTCAACGCCACGCTTCCGACATCTTCCCAACAGAGCGAAGGAGGTGTGGCTTCAAGCAGTCCTTGGGGCAAGGGCAGGACGTCCACGGCAATGGATTGTGGCTCAGACTCACACCCGTTGATGGTTGCCGAGGCGATGTAGTCGCCCGAGCTTGTCACATTCAGGAATGGAGAGTTCCCAACTTCCCAGGCTGGACTCCCACCCTCTGTGGCCAACGCTTGGAGCGTGAGGGGCTCGCCTGCGCACACCTCGAGGGGGCCGACCACAGCCTCCCCTTGCAGCGCGAAGCTGACCTCAGGGATGGCTTGGAACAACACGTCGACCTGCAAGGCGGTTTGGCACCCTTCAATGGAGGCGACCACTTCGTGGATGCCCGGCTCGGTCGTCACGGCCGTCAAGCCTTCCACGCCGTCCCAGGTCACAGTGGCTTCAGGGGTGGCAGAGGCGGCGAGCTCGGCTTCGGTGCCGCCGCACACCACGAGGTTGGGGTCCACCAGCAGCTCTAGCTCCGGCCCAGGAGCCTCGGTGACGTCGACCGCACCCGAGGCTGGGCACCCTTGGTCGTCGGTGCCGAGCAAACCGTACGTGCCCGCCTCTGTGATGGCCAGTTGGGTCTCCCCGTTGTCCGCCCACACGGCAGAAGTGGCGGGTGGTAGCGGTTCGGCAGTCAACACCAACTCATCGCCGAGGCACACTTCCCAGGGCCCTTCAGGTCCAGCCGTGATGGATTCGGGGTGGGTGGTGTAGTCGGCTTCCAACAGGCAAAAGCGCTGTTGGTTGCCCACAGCACCCCCGGTGGACGCCACAAATCCCCAATGCACGAGTGGGTTGCCACCAAAAAAGGTGGTCGAAATGTCGCCGGTGTACGTGAGCCTGAGGTCGCCGTCAAAGTACACCTCCAAGGTTTGTGTGCCGGCGTCCCACACCACGCGAAACGGAAAGTCTTGGCCGTTTTCGATGTTGGACAACATGCTGTGCGCTTGAACGGGACCTTCCACGTTGTGAAAAATGGACCCGTCGCTGGTCAACGCGATGTGGTCGAACCACGGGTCGCCGACGTCTCCGTTCTGCCACGTGTCCATTTCCACCGCCAGCGAGGGGTTGAAGGGGCCGTTTTCGTACCCGATGGACCCCCCAGTGGACCCAATGACGTTGTTGCCCACGCCGAATGGCTGGAGCACGAAGACGATGCCGTCCGCGCCGTCATCGTCGGTGGTCCCAAAATTTACCGTGAATTCGAGGGCGAAGTCAGCCTCCAGGTTGAGTTGACAATCGTGCCAGGCACCACCCCGCTGGTTTTGTGAAGTGTTGGTCAACCGAATGCACCCGGAAGGCTCCTGCACCGCACCCTGCACCAAATTCCATTGCGCGCTTGCTCCAGCCGGGTAAAACACGCTCACGAGGAGCAAACAGCATGAGACAAAAACGCGCATTAAGAGGCCGTTGAGTTGAAGAGCGCTGCAAGTTCGCCCGCAAGGGCACGCCTTTCGCACGGTGCGCGGAAAGATTTGTCGGGCGCAGGGGACGGATGTTGGAGCCAGGACTCAATCCGACTTTGTCTATCAGGCGCGTCGTGGGGCACAAACACCACTTCCCATGAAACGCACAAGGCTTCGAGGTCGCCATGTGCCGGCCCGACGACAAGCATCGGGCGGCCCGCGGCCAGGCATTCGAACATCTTTCCAGGGGTGGAGGCTTTGGCTGAGTCGCTGTTGTTGTGGACGACAACCAACGCGTCACAAGTGTGCATGGCCTTGATCGCCTCAGCGTGGGACAGGTCGCCTTTCCAGTCGAGGTCCACGCCAGATTCATCCATGCTTGCGCGAACGTCGTCGGAGAGTTGTCCGCCGGCTTGCAACACCCATCCGGACCCGCCGAGGCCATCCCAAAGCGCCGGAGCGTTTCGTGCCCCGTAGAGGGCTCCGAAGTGGCCAAGCACGGGCTTGGTGTTGGATGCTGGCGCAGGCGGTTTATCCGGAAAATCATCCTTGTCCCAGCCGTTGGGGATGATCGCGCCTTTGGAGGCGTCGTCCAAGCCAATTTCTTGCAGCGCCCCCGGCGAAGTCACGAGGATGCGATCTGCGGAAGTCACCACGGAGCGCTCCATGTTGGCGACGAGGCGCCGGGCCCTTGATCCCAATCCAAAGTCCCCCAAGTAATCCATGGTGGACCAGGGGTCCCTGAAGTCGGCCACCCATGGCAACCCTGTGGCCCGCTTCAGCGCAAGTCCAATGAGGTGCATGCTGTGCGGCGGGCCGGTGGTGACGATGAGGTCGACAGGTTCACGGTGAAGACGCGCAAGGACTCTCCGAGTGGTGGGCTTCACCCACCCTACACGGGCATCTGGCACGAACACGTTGCCACGCACCCAATTGACCACCCTGGACGCCAACGAAGGGGAGGAAGATTGGTCGGCCCCGAGACGAGAGGTGTTGCCCTGAAGCCCCAATTTGGAAAGGGCACGTGTGGGCTCCCAAACAGGAAAGGACCACACCTCCACCCCGTCGTGGACGTCGCTGCTCAGTGAGGGGTCGGTCACCGGGACGTCCGGGTTGGAGGGGGTCACCACGATGGGGTCCCAACCGAATTCGGGGAGCAGTTTGGCGAATTTGAGCCAGCGCTGCACCCCCCCTCCTCCGGACGGAGGCCAGTAGTAGCTGACCACGAGCACGCGTTTTTGGGCCGGCTTGTTCATGGTTTTGAAGGCCTCCATTGCTGTGCAACACGCCTCCATCTCGCCGCGCGTTGGACGCCAAGAACATGGCTCGCTTGGACAAACCAACTTGGAATTTGCACGTCGGGGGTGGGGGTGTATCTGGCCTCTGAGAGCGCGCGGTACCCCTCCGCGGCACGCGCTTCGTCAAACGTGTCGAGCCAACGTGTCGTGTTGAACAACGCATTCAAGACGCGTTGCTTTTGTGCGTCCGTGACGTCATTTGCCGATTGAAATTGCGCCCACATCCTCATGCGAAGTGCAAATGAGTTGAGCCGGCGTTTGGCTTCGTTGCTTGTTGAAATGCGCCCCTCAGGAAACAGCCGAACGGTGGTCAAATGGTCTTCCGACATGGTGAATCGCCCGCCCGCCTTAAACATGCGGAACATCAGGTCGTACTCTTGCGCGCTGGAGAGGGATTCGTCCCAGCCACCTGTGGCGCGAACCGATTCTGCGCGAAACAAGTTGCTGGGGGTTGAGCCTGTTCGACCGTGGGCGAGGCCGGCCACAGGGTCGGCGCTCATCGTCCAAGACGGCCAGGCGTTGTCTTCCCGCGAAAACATGAAGTGGCCGTAGACCATGTCGTGATTCTGGCCCAACGCCCGTTGGATGGCCATCTTTTTTGGCCGCAAGAGGTCGTCGGAGTCCAAGAACTGCACCCATACGGTGTTCACCTCCTTGAGCCCGGCGTTTCGCGCGGCGCAAGCGCCAGGGGTGCGCTCCTCGATCAATTTGAGCCGCACGTTGGGGTGTGCTTGGCCCCAGGTTTGGACCACATCGCTGGAGTTGTCGGTGGAATTGTTGTCCACGCAGATGACCTGACCGAGGCAAGGCCCTTGTTCGAGCAAACTGTCCAAGGCATCTCTCACCCAAAGGGCAGAGTTGTGCATGGGGATTACCACGTCAATCTTATCCATGGTGTAGGGTTAAGATGGACTTGGACTGAAAAAAACCAACGCCATAGGCCCAGGCCGCCCGCCCACCTTCGGGGCTGCGCAACAGGACCTTGGTGATCATCCTGATCAGCAAGAAGGGGTGGGACCACGCAGGGAAAGAGGCGCGATGCACCACGCCCATGGCCATGGCGGTTTGTGAATTGAGGTGGGCGCCTGTGCTTTCTTCTGGGTGGAACCTCAGCCTCAGGGGCAGGTAAGTGATTTCTCCGCCTTGACGAAGGTGGTTGGCGAGGAGCAAACCCTCTTCGCCGGCCACCACCCCACTGGCCGAGCCGAGTCCCAGCGCCTCGTGGAACTGGAGGGGCATGGATTGGTCCTGGAACGTGGGCACGACGAGCTCCATGCTGTTCACTTTCTGAAGACGGAGGACGTGTTGGGCGGTCCAGCCTTCCAGACGCCAGGGGTTTGGGATGTACGCTCGCCACGCGTGTTTGGCGTCTCGCCACAACTGGCACACAACGATGGGCAAAGGTGCGGCGGCCGAGCGCTCCGAGAGGTGGACCTCCAGTTTGCTCAAGCCCTCCAAATCCAGAGAGACGTCGTCGTCGCAAAGCACGGCCCAGGAGGCGTTCAACTCGCGAAGGGCGAGGTTGCGGCTTCTGCTCAACCCGCGTGATTCGGTGTTGACGACCTGAACGTGGGGGGCGTCCATCCCGAGGTGGTTTGGCATGCCGCGACCCGCCTCGTGTTGGTTGACCACCACCACGGGGATGGAGAGCTCCGTCAATTGCGACACCAGCACGCGGTTTTCCATGATGCGTCCATGCATGGTGCTGACACAGAGGCCGACGACAGGCCGGGAGAAAGGGCGTGCTGAGTGCGGATTGTTGGACACGGGCACAAGTTAGCCTCGGGGGTTGTGCGAAACGGCTCCTTATGCTACTTTTGCCCTCCTCCAATCTACCTCATGCCCGGGTGGCGGAATTGGTAGACGCGCGCGACTCAAACTCGCGTTCCGCAAGGAGTGTGGGTTCGATTCCCACCCCGGGTACTTGAAAAGCCTCGCGTCACGCGGGGCTTTTTCTTTGCCCGGCATCTACCTTCAATGCATGAACACACGCCAAATTCAAGGGCGGGCATGGGCCGCCAGCTTGGGGGTTTTCTCCCTTTCCGCGTCCGCCCAGATCACCGTCGAAGACACCGATTTGCCCCAAGGGGACACCGAATACACGTTCCAAAACGTGGCGCCTGATTTCCTGGCGGACTTCGAGTCTTCTGGTCCGGGGTGGATTTGGGATTTCACCGAGTTGGCGGCGGTGGACTCCACCTTCACGTTGGTGGAAGACATCTCCGAGGCCTCGTTTACTGCGCAGTTTGTGTTCAACGGCTTCGATCCGGAGTACCAGGCCGACCACTTCTACACCTTCCTCAACACTCCCGACTTCGGGGACCTTGGGGGCGACGTCGGCATCCCCGTGCAATTGGACGAGGTGGTCGGGTACCACCAAATCGCAGGTGGCACGTACAACCAAGTGGGCCTTGGCATGTCGCTTTCAGGCTTGGAGTTGCCCATCCCGTTTGAGGACGTGGACGAGGTGCACCCCGTGCCGTTGACGGTGGATGCGACGCTTGAATCGACTGCCGCGTATGAGGTTGTTGTGCCCGCCACCCTGACCTACGTCGTGGACCAAACGCGCTTCTCCGAAGTCGACGGGTACGGCATCTTGCTCCTTCCCGACGGAACGTCCCACGAAGTGCTGCGGTTGAAATCCACAGTGAGCAGCGAAGACAGCGTCTACGTGGACCTCGCGGAGCAAGGATTCGCGTTTGAGCGCGAGACGGTCACCTACCTCTGGCTCGGCGACGGGGGCATGCCGTGGATGGAGGTCACCACCACCTTGGGCATCCCCTCTGTCGTGCGCTACCAGGGCACAGTCCTGTCGGAAGAAGACACCTCGTCGACCGAGGGCGTGACAGCCTTGCGGTCAGGGATGCGGTTGATGCCCAATCCAGTCACTCGTGGTGACCTGGTCATCGTGGGCCAAATCGGCGAGCCCGTGAACTGGACGCTTTGGAATATGCAGGGGGCATGCATCCTGCGCGGACGCAGCGCGGACCTGAACACCGAAAGCCTGGACGCAGGGGTGTACCTCGTGCGCGACGAACGCCACGGCGCCTTGCGCCGCTTGGTGGTTCAGTGAGGGAGTTTGTCCCGAAGGGCGGCGTACACGTACACGCCAAACACCCCGGCCAGCACGGCCAGGAGCATGACGGTTGTGCCGCTTCCGACCAGGGCGTACATCGGTCCGGGGCACGCGCCAGTCATGGCCCAACCCAGCCCAAACAACGTGCCGCCGAGGTAAGCTGACTTGTAGCGTGGCGCCTTGTCTTGCAGCGTGATCACATTGCCTTCGAGGCTTTTGACCTTCATGCGGCGGATGAGGAAGACGCTGAGCGCGCCCACGCCCACCGCGCTGCCGATGATGCCGTACATGTGGAAGCTCTGAAAGGTGAACATCTCTTGGATGCGGAACCACGAGAGGACTTCCGCTTTGACGAGAATGAGGCCAAACAACAGGCCAAACAACAGGCCAAACATCAATCCGAGTGCGTTTTTCATGGAGTCAGCTCAAGAGGAGTGGAAGGATCAACCAAGACATCAGCAGGCCGCCGGTGAAGAACCCCAGGACGGCCACAAAAGAGGGCAATTGAAAGTGGCTTAGGCCCATTATGGCGTGCCCGGAGGTGCACCCGCCCGCGTAGCGGGTGCCGAATCCCACCAG
>MDTB01154210.1_pt1 | contig 24971 bp, 24 predicted proteins | sample 811161 | NCBI WGS metagenome assembly MDTB01 (sample SAMN05326650, study PRJNA326480) | marine metagenome | isolation source: seawater | place: Mediterranean Sea | collected 2009
GGGTTTTGGATTTTAAATGATGTAATTTGGAATAAAAAAAATCCAATGCCAAATTTTAGAGGTACAAGATTTACCAATGCTCATGAAACTTTAATTTGGGCATCTAAAAATCAAAAATCTAAATATACTTTCAATTATCAATCATTAAAATGTTTAAATGATGATCTTCAGATGAGATCAAACTGGAACCTACCTATTTGCAATGGATCTGAAAGATTAAAAAAGAATGGTAAAAAAATTCACTCTACTCAAAAGCCAGAGTCTTTATTACACCGAGTATTATTGGCCTCCACCAATAAAGGAGATTATATTTTGGATCCCTTTCTTGGGTCTGGAACAAGTGCAGCGGTTGCAAAAAAATTAGGAAGAAATTATTTAGGTATAGAAAAAGAAAAAAATTATTTTAAGATTGCCACACAAAGAATAAAAAAAGTTAAACCTATTGAGGATAATTTCTTAGACACACTTAAAAATAATAGATCTAAACCAAGAATCCCTTTTGGTTCGTTAGTTGAACTTGGAATAATAAAGCCAGGTACAAATATTTTTGACTCTAAGAAAAAAATAAATGCAAAAATCATGGTTGATGGTAGTATAAAATATCAACAAACTGAAGGTTCAATTCATAAAGTTGCAGCACAAATTCTTGGTGCTGAAAGCTGTAATGGGTGGACCTTTTGGCATTACAATATTAATGGCTCTACATTTCCAATTGATAACTTGAGACAAAGATTAATTTCAAGAAATTAAAATAAACAAAAAATAGCAATAAAACCAATGCTTTAAAAAATTTATATAGTTTTTTTTATATAATTATACTATGTTCAATTATTGAACAATAATAAATTCAAAATATACTATATTTTTTAATGACTCAATTTTTCACTTTTCTAGTTTTTAAATCAATAATGTATTTTATATATCATGAAATTAAGACTTTTTTTCATTACCTAAAATATTTATTTAATTTTTTAAGTTGTGTGAGTTTATTTAAATATCTAATCTATAAAAAAAAAGACTACCGAATATTAAGAAATAAAACTCAAAAAGAAGTATTAGAAAAAAATAATTTTTTTTGGAGAACATCTTTAGACAGCAAAGATAAACAAGACAATATCTTAATAACAAGTTTAATAGATGTATTAGATTACGGAATAGGTAATGCCTTAGTTGGTAAAATGCTAAGTAAAATTTTAAATAAAAATTCTGTAGCATTAATAAGAGAACTACACTTTAAAACTGAAATATTTATAAGAAGCTTTGGAATTGATAAAATATACTATGTCCCAGAAGGAAATTTTTTTTCTCGTTTCAAATTTCTTTTAAAATCTATTGATCTTCTTAAAGATATAAAAACAACAGATAATCTTTTAAATTTAAAATACCAGAATATTGACGTTGGAATAGCAGCTTATGATCATCATATAAGATTTACGGGTATAGGATCTTCTGACTTAATAAATGCTAAGATGGTATTTTTTTTATCAAAAGCTCTTTTAGTTCAAAATTTCTCAGAAAAATTTTTTAAATTAAATTCTTTTACTGAAGTGATTCAATCAGAACAACAATTCCTACCTTCACAAATAATTTTTCAAAACGCATTAATAAATAAATGCAATGTTTTTGCCAGAATTGGCATAGGAAATCAAATTTCTATAATGAAGTATGATAATTTTAACGATAGATACAAAGATAGAAATTGTTTTTCAAAATCACTACTAGATTTGGTCCATAAAAATTTTGACAAAGATAAATCCAAAAAAGTTGAAAATTATATTATTGAAAGATTTAAAGGAAATCCTAAATTTTCAGTCGATCATGGTATTTTTGAGGATAAGTTAAATAATTTTGAAAAAGAAAACAGTTTATTTAATAACTACACCAAAATTGACTTATGTAAAAAATTTAATTGGGATATTAATAAACCTATAGTAGGTATATTTGCAAGTGACATGACAGATGGTGTTTTTAAATTTGATTGGAAAATTTTTAAAGATAATTGGACTGGTTTTCTGATAACAATGAAAACAATAAAAGAAATCAAAAACATAAACTGGCTAATTAAAGCTCATCCTAATGATATTAAAACAAAAATTACTACTGAAACAGAAAGACATGTTATAGACTTATCTAAAGAATTTAAAAATATAAAACTATTCCCCAAAAATTTTGGCAATAGTCCTTTGCCAAAGATAATATCTGCCGCAATTACAATGTCAGGATCCGTAGGGTATGAATATCCATCTTTAGGAATTCCATCTATAGTTTGTGCAGGGACTATATACGCAGGTAACGGTTTTACTCACGAAACACAAAACATTAAGGATTATAAGGAAATATTAAATAATGTAGATAAATTACCTCCGTTATCCCATGATCAAATTTCTAGAGCAAAATCATTCGTTTACACTCATTATATATTATCAAAAAATACCTCATCTTTTATTCCAGAGACTACAAAAAATCTAATTAGTGGGGGCTATGAAGACGTTGATTTTTGGAAAAGTTTAAAAATACGGATAGATAATTATAATTTTGAAAAAGATAATTTCTATAAAAATTTTAAAATTCAACTGGAAAAAAATGATCGTCACACTATAAACTATAATTTTTTAAATTAATTAATCTTATGCAATCAAAGACAAAATTTGGTTTACCTCCAGAAATAAAATATTGCAATAAATGCAATGTAATTAATCAAAGACCTACTTCTACAAATGAGTATATGCACGACAAATTCACTAAACAAATCCCCATAGATTTTGATGAAGATAATATTTGTTATGCTTGCAAGTCAGTGGATAAAAAATGGAGTGGTGAAATTGATTGGAAGGAAAGAGAAAAAGAACTAATTGATCTATGTGACAAATATAGAAATTTTAAAGGACCTTATAATTGCATTGTAGGAGGAAGTGGTGGAAAAGATAGTTCATTTCAATCTCATATTTTAAAATACAAATATGGGATGAGACCCTTAACAGTTACATGGGCTCCACACATTTATACAGATATTGGATGGAAAAATCATCGTAGATGGATTGATATTGGTGGATTTGATAATTTTTTATTTACACCAAACGGTAAGGTCCATAGGCATCTTACCAGAAGAGCCTTAATAAATATTCTTCATCCCTTTCAACCTTTCATATTGGGTCAAAAAAGTTTTGTTCCCCAAATGGCACATTTGTTTAAAGTTCCGTTAATATTTTATGGTGAAACACCATCTGATTATGGAACTAAACTAGGTAACTTAAAACAATTTTCTAATAATATAAATGATTCACATCCAGGTTTTACTTTAGATCCAATTTCTTCTGTTAAAATAGAGGATGTTAAATTGGGAGGAGACCCAATCTCTTATCATCTTGATCAAGGCTTTACCTTAAATGATCTAAAACCTTATTTACCATTGGATATTAATAAAATTAATGAATCTAAAATTGAAACAAAATTTTTAGGTTACTATTTAAAATGGGTACCCCAAGAAAATTTCTACTACGCAGTAGATAATACTGGCTTTCAAGTTAATGAAAAAAGAATAGACGGAACTTACCAAAAATACGCAAGCATAGATGATAAAACAGACGGATTTTTCTATTACACTTCTTATATAAAGTTTGGCTATGGAAGAGCAATGTCTGACTCAACAATGGAAGTAAGAAATGGTCATATAACTAAAGAAGAAGGTCTTGGGTTAATAAAACAATTTGATGGAGAATTTCCCATAACCTATGAAAAAGATTTTTTAGATTATGTATCTATGACTAGAGATGAATTTGATAAACTTTGTGATCAATTTAGACCAGAACATATTTGGACAAAAAAATCAAACAGGTGGGAATTGAAAAAAACTCCATGGGAATATTTTGAAAAAAATATAAAATAATTTGATAAAAAGAATAATAGCTAGATTAGATATAAAAAATGACTTTTTGGTAAAAGGAATGCACCTTGAGGGCCTAAGAATCTTAGGGTATCCAGAACTATTTTCAAAAAAATATTTCGATGAAGAAATTGACGAAATAATTTTTCAAGATGTTGTTGCTAGCTTATACAAAAGAAATCAATTGAATAATTTAATAAGTAAAATTTCTAAAAATGTGTTTGTGCCAATCATTGTCGGTGGTGGTATAAGGAGTATAAAAGATATTAGAGAAATTTTGGTAAGTGGAGCAGATAGAGTGTCGATAAATACTGGTGCTATTCACAATAAAAATTTTCTTAAAGAAGCAGTAAAAGTTTTTGGAACTTCAACTATTTGTATATCAATTGAAACCCTAAAAATTGATGACTCATATAAAATTTATACAGACAGTGGAAGAACTGAAATAAATAAAAATACATTTGATTGGATTAAAGAGGTACAAGACATTGGTGTTGGTGAAATCATTTTAACATCAATTAATAACGAGGGAACTGGCAAAGGATTTGATATTAATTTATACGAAAAAGCATCAAGAATTACAGACATACCTCTATTGGCTCATGGAGGTGCTAAAACACCTGATGATGTGTATGAAATTTTTTCTAAAGCTAATGTAGATGGAGCTATTATAGCTTCTGCTTTTCATTTTAATTACTATAAAGAATTATTAGATAAAAAAGAAATACCTCTTACTGGAAGCACTAATTTTTTAAAAAATAAAAACTCTATACCAATGTCATTTAAAATAAAAAAACTTAAAGAATATTTAAAATTAAAAAACATAGAAATTAGGTAAGATGAAAAAACCAGTAGCAGGAATTATTAATATTTCTACCAATAATATTTTAAGTATAAAAAGAGCTCTAGAATTTATTAATTTTGAAACCAAATTAATTGATGAGGCAATTCCAGTAGAAAAATTTGATTTAGTAGTGTTGCCGGGTGTCGGGGCTTTTAATGAAGCTATGAAAACTCTCGAAAAAAAAAATCTTTTAAAAACAATAGAACAAACATTGAATAAAAATAAAAAATTCCTAGGAATATGTCTTGGGATGCAGCTTTTATTTCAAGAAAGTAATGAATTTGTTAAAACAAAAGGAATTGGTTTTTTTAAAGGTGAGGTAGAAAACTTTAAAAATTTCCCTACTTATAAAAAAACTTTTATTGGTTGGAATAAGGTAAATTTTGATAAAAAATTTTTTAGAGATGATGAAAAATATTACTTATTACAAAAAAAAGCCTATTATTTTGTTCACTCTTTTTTTGTTAGGTGTAAAAATAAAAATATAATATTTGGAAATTCTTTGAATGGTGAATTTATTTACACGAGTGCAGTGAAAAAAGATAACGTAACTGCTTTCCAATTTCATCCAGAAAAAAGTGGCATAGATGGTCTAAACCTTCTTAAAACAATAACTAGAGATATATAAAATGAAAAAAAAATACTTAGCTTATTGCATTAATGATCTTAAAAAATTGAGTCAAATAATAAATGGTGACATTCTACTCTTAAAAAAAATTTGCCAAAATTTCGATAAACTGTTTATCATAAATACTGGAAATCTACGTTTTATCAAAAATAAAAAAGATAAATTAAATAAAAAAGATTTTTCAATAGATAAAAAAAAATCAAAATTTATTGTAAAAAATAAAAATTTAAAATTACCTAAAAATATCGAATTATTTAATCCAAAAAATATTGAAGATTTTGAAAATTTTATGAAGGACAAACATATTATTGGAATAAATAAATTTGGAAGGACCTTTAATGATTTAAAGATTCATTTTTTATTTAAAAAATTTGATATTAAGCAGATTCAAATATCTGACCTGGGAAATTTACAAAGTGACATTTTTCCAGTAAAAAATTATGACATAATTGCTTGGTACAATAAATTTAGACATGATGTGGGGCACATGTTAACTGTTATATTAAGCAACATAGGTCTTGTTCCAAAAATTGATATTAGATTTACATCTAATATGCAAACTTTTAAATCAGTGAAAAAAAATAGTTTATTTAAAAAATTAAATTTTTTTTATTGTAAAGAACATATCTTAATAAATACTAAAGCTTATGATCATATTGCTTTAAATAATTTAAAAATTTTAGAAAAAAAAATTGTTCTATTAGATGTCATGTTCAAACACCCTGAAATTGTAGGAATGGGCGATCTCCCTAAACCTAGATTAATAAAAAAATTTTATAATAAAATTAATAAATTTTTAAAAATTCTAGAAAATAATTATAAAAAAAAGATTGTGGTTTGCATTCATCCTAAGGATAATTTAAAAGAAAAGAAAAAATTATTTGATAAATATAAAGTAATTAAATATGCAACTCGAAAAAATATTATTGAATCTTTTATGGTTTTATTTTTTGACACATCTGCAATTGTAGATGCTATTCTTCTAAAAAAAAAAATTATTCTTTTAACAACCAACCTACAGGGTAAAAATTCAATAAGGGTCGGCAAGGATTACCACAAAAAAACTGGTGTTTTTAAAATAAACTTAGATAACTATGAACTTAAAAATAAAAAAACTCTTTTAAATCAGCTAAATAAATCAAAGATTGATCAATTAAACTATATAAGGTCATACCTAGCTCCAGATGGAGAAAATTTAGGTTTTGAAAAGATTATAAAAACTATAAAAAAAAGATTTTTTTGAAACTAAAAATTCTAAGAAGCTTTCATATTATCGTCTGGCAAAATTTCTTGGCCCTCATTTCCTACTCTTTCAGCTAGAGGTTTGTCGTATTGGGCTATTTGATCATCAGTAAAATCTTCAATACCTCCAGTAGGATTAGCGTTTGGCGCAGGCATATACAATTCTAAATATTCAGCTTGTAAGTCTTTGAATATTTTGTTTCCCTCAACATCATTTTTTTCAGCTCTTTCAATTTCTTTCCATCTATTTTTTGGAAATTTTACATATAAATTAAAACATTTAATTATTTCTTTAATTTCATGAGGTGGATATTGAGGCATAACTATTTGCGTATCATCCGCAGTCATCGTCTTTGTAATAGTCTCATGTTTTAAATATCCTAAATCTTCACAAGTTTTTCTTAAAGGTGTTCCATGAAAAGGTGTGAACGTCCATATATTTGCATTATCAGCATCTATATGTCGATTCAATTCTATTGTATCAAATGCCAGTTTCTTTGTTTCGTAAGGAAGACCAGTTATATTATAAACACTATAATGAATGTTATATTTATGAGGCAACTTTAGAGCGGAAATAATATCTTCATTTTTCCACCTTCTATCAAGAATTTTTAAACGAAACTCCTCGTTCCCGTGCTCGACTCCAAAAGATATTCTGTCTAGTCCTACATCTTTCATTCTTTTTAATTTATGGTCTGTTATTGTTTCTGGCCTTGTTTCTATCCAAAAAGGAAGTTTTATTTCTGAATACATATCACAAAATTCTTCAAACTCATTGTTATTCATTGCTAAAAAAGTATCTGCCCAGAAATAAATATATTCTGCACCTAATTTATTTTTAAAATGTTGTAGTTCTTTCAAAACTAAATCATTTCTTTTTTTTCTAAAGTAGCTACCATTTCCTTGCTCCTTGTAGAGTCTCATCATGTCTGGAGAGCTACAATATCTGCAAGTATAAGGGCAGCCTCTAATTGTCTCAACTGGAAACATTTTAAATACTGTTCCGCCCATAGGTCTAAAAAGTCTTCTTTTTTCAAAAAGTCCTATATCAATAATTGGATTTTGATTTATGTCTACAGGTTTAGATATTGGATTTTTCGCAACTACCTTTCCATCCTTTTTTACCCAGCAATTTGTAACATCAGTAAATTCTTTTTTATTTTGAATTTTATCACATACATCAATCAAAGCATTTTCGCCTTCACCCACACAAACTAAATCTACATTTGGATTTTTTGCTACAAGGTCGGGAGCAAAAGTTGCCAATCCTCCACCAACTATTACCGGAATTTTATTTTTAATTTTATATTCTTTTATTTCGTCTAAAATTATTTCCCCTAGATCCCAAATTGACTCTGTTTCGCACATTGCAATTAAATCTGGTTTAAAAATATTTAACTTCCTATGAATATCTTTTCTCCAATTCGTATCTTTTATACTAACGCCTCTACTTGCCATGTCATAAGGAACGACTTCTAATTTTTCCATTTTACGTGTGCCTGAGTCCATATCAAAGTCTAAAGTATCTTTTAATGGATAATAAGTTGTGTCAAAAAGCTCAACATCATGGCCTTTTTTTTTTAAAATAGAAGAAAATAATGCAATGGCAGGTGTTAACATGTTCATGCCAAATATATTCGGATCAATAAATAAAACTTTAATTCCCATATTATATTTTTATAATTAAATTTGACTATTACACTTTTCACTTATAAATCAAGCTATAAAACAACTTGCTTGAAATAGTTAATATAAATAAATAAGCAAAATTATACAAATATGTTCAATTATTGAACAATAGCTCACTTCCTGATATGCTAAATGTTATTTTAAGTATATGACCAATAAAAAAAATAACAGAACTAATAAAAATGAACTAATTACACTTGCCCTAATTGCGGCAAGAAAAGGTTCTGTAGGAGTAAAAAATAAAAATTTAATAAAAATTAATAATAAGGAAATTACAAAAATTGCTACTAATCTTGCAATAAACTGTTCTAAAATTGACAACGTTGTACTGTCAACTGACAGTAAAAAAATCTTAAATTTAATAAAAGAAAATAAAAAATTAATTAAATTAAAACGAAATAAGAATTTAGCCAAAAACACTACTCCAATGCTTCCGGTAATAAAAAATGCTGTTACTTATTTTGAAAAAATTAAAAACAAAAAAATTTCAAAACTTGTTATCTTTGATCCAACTTCACCTCTTAGAACGATGAATGATATCATAATTGCATTAAAAAAGTTTGATGAAAAAAAACCTGATTTATTATTATCAGCTCATGAATCAGAGCACAATCCATACTTCAGTATGGTAGAAAAAAAAGGAAAATATTTTCAACTTTCTAAAAATTCTAATCATAATCCAGGAAGCAGACAACGGGTCCCTAAAGTATATGAGGTTAATACCATAGTTTGGATTTATTCTAGAAAAGCAATTTTTTCTGAAAAAAGAAGAATACCGAAAAAAACACTAATTTTTAAAACACCTATCCATCGATCGATAGATATTGATACCAAAAATGATATTAATAAAATTAAATTTTATTTAAAAAAAAATGAAAAGTAATATTAAAAATAGTTTTGATTATAAAGATATTTTCTCAATGAAAAATAAGAAGGTTGTAATTTTTGGTGGAACAGGAAATCTAGGTTTAAATTTTTCTAAAACATTATCTTCTGCAGGAGCAAAAGTTTATTTATTAGATAAGGTTAAAAAAAAAATAAATGATAAAAATATATTTTTTTTAAAATGCGATGTAAATTCGAAAAAAAGTATTGAAAATAATTTTAAAAAAATAATTAACAAAGAAAAAAAAATTGATGTTTTGATTTACAATGTTTATTCAAAACCAAAAAACTATTATCAAAAATTTGAAAAATATAACTTGGGGACATGGGAAAAAGTAATGAAAACTAATTTAACAGGAGCCTTTTTAGTATGTCAAAATATTATAAATCATTTTAAAAAAAAAAAAATTTGTGGAAATATTATAATAGTACTATCAACATATGGAATTGTGGGTCCGGACCTGAGTATTTATAAAAATTTAAAAAATCATAAAAATATATATGGTGGAAAACATTCTTTAACGACTCCTATATCTTATACCTCCTCCAAAAGTGGTTTGCTTGGACTAATGAAATATTTAGCAACAACATGTGGACAGCTAGGAATAAGAGTAAACTCTCTTTCCCCAGGAGGTGTGTTTGATTTTCAGGAAAAAAAATTTGTAAAAAATTACATAAAAAAAGTTCCTCTTGGAAGAATGGCTTATTGGTCTGATTACAATGGACCAATATTATTTTTGGCAAGCGACGCCTCTAGTTATATGACTGGTTCTAATCTAATAGTTGATGGCGGATGGACAGCTTGGTAAACAAAAAAATAAATAAATTTAAGGATAAGGTGGTAGTAGTAACTGGTGCAAGTTCAGGTTTGGGTCTAAATATTGCAAAAGAATTTATTAAAGAAAATGCCAAAGTTGCTTTATGTGCTAGGAGAATAGATAAATTAAAAAAAAATTATCAAAATAAAAAAAATGTTTTTTTTAAAAAAGTTGACATATCAAATGAGAAAAATATTCAAAAATTTTTGGCAAATACGATAAAAAAATTTGGTAAAATTGATATTCTTGTAAATAACGCTGGTATTGCTAAGGCCTCACAAATTGAAAATATTAAATACAAAGACTTAAAAAAATCTTTTGAAATAAATGTTTTTGCTCCAGTAATTTTTTTAAGAGAATCATTAAAAATAATGAAAAAAAATAACTATGGACGAATAATTAATGTTTCTTCAGGAGGATCTGTTAATTGTGCAGAATCTTTTTTTTCATATAGCTCATCTAAATCTGCTCTTAATACTTTGGCAAAAACTGCAGCTAAAGAAATTAAAAATTTTAACATTAAAATTAATACTATTAGCCCAGGTCCATGTAAAACAGCAATGTTTCCTAAAAATAAATTATCAACTTCTCTATCTATCCCAACTGTAAAATATTTGTCTTCGCTTCCAAATAATGGACCCTCAGGAAAATTTTTTTGGTTTATGAAAAAAATTGATATAATTCCTGATCTTTCTCATATTCAATGGTCTAACCCTAACTTTAAAATAAAATAATGGATAATAGAATTTATTTTATTGTTTTTAAAGAAATTCAAAAAATAGAAAACTTTAAAATTAATAAATATTACAAAGCAGAATTAATAGCATTAATAAATAGATTAAATACATTAGCTATAATCAAACAAGCTGGATCAGGTCACATAGGAACTAGCTTTAGTGCTATGGATATTTTTGTATGGACTAAATTCTTTGAATTTAGAACAAATAAAATTGATCTAAAAAAAAAATCAAGAAATATATTCTTTTCCTCTAAAGGTCACGATGTTCCAGCTTTATACTGCGTGCTTTATTCTCTAGGAATTATAAATTTTGATAAAATTAAAAAATTGAGAAAAATAAATGGTTTGGATGGGCATCCAGATGTTGCCATTCCCGGCATAGAAGCTAATACTGGTTCGTTAGGCATGGGACTTTCAAAAGCAAAAGGTATCTTGTGGAGTAAAAAATATCTTAAAGCAAAAGGAAAAGTAGTAGTTCTTACTGGAGATGGAGAGTTCCAGGAAGGCCAAATATTTGAATCTCTTCAAACAATAAGTCACCAAAACTTAAATGATATAATTGTTATAATTGATCACAATAAAATTCAAAGTAGTCAATTTGTAAAAAAAATCATAGATCTAAAAAATTTAAAAATCAAAATTAAGTCTTTTGGGTGGCACGTTGAAAGATGTGATGGCCATAATTTTAAAAAATTAAATAAAGTTTTTAACAATTTTTCAAAAATTAAAAATAAACCAAAACTTTTAATAGCTGACACAATAAAAGGCAAAGGAGTATCTTTTATGGAACATCCTATTGTTATGAAAAAAAAAAAAATTTATTCATGGCATGCAGGGGCGCCCAATGATCAAGATTTTATTAAGGCGCAAAATGAATTAATAAAAAAAATAAAAATTAAATTTAAAAAAATATCTTATAATTTGCCAAAAATTATTAATATAAATAATAAAAAAGATCTTGATTTTAATAGTAAAATTGAAATTCACTAAATGAAAATTTTAGACAAAAATAATTGGGTAACCTACTCTTTTACAGACTGTCTTATTCAAGAAGCAAAAAAAAATAAAAATATTATAGTAATAGATGCTGATCTATCAGATGATGTAAATTTAAAAGAATTTTCAAAAAAATATCCAAAAAGATTTATTCAAAATGGAATAGCAGAGCAAGATATGGTTTCTATGGCAGGTGGCTTAGCTTTAAATGGTCTTCTTCCAATAGTTAATTCTTTTGCATCTTTTTTAACAGCTCGTGCTAACGAACAAATTTATAACAATTCTACAGAAAATACTAAAATTATATACATGTGTCTTTACGCAGGCATTTTGCCTGCAGGAGCAGGAAAATCTCACCAAAGTTTAAGGGACATATCTCTATTATCAAGTATTCCAAATATGAGAATTTTTCAGCCTTTGAATTATTTAGAGACGAGACAAATTTTAAAATATTGCATAAATAAAGAAAAAAATAACTGTGCTATAAGGCTTTCCATTGGCCCTCCACCCTCTAACACTTTTAATTTGCCAAGAAAATATAAATTTAAAAATGGTGAAGGCTCTGTGATAGCTGACGGATCTGATGGAGTTATTTTTACGTATGGACAAACAATGGTTAATCAAGCTTACAAAGTACATAAAAAACTAATAAAAGAAGGTATAAAATTAAAAGTAATAAATATGCCCTGTATAAACTACTTTAATTTTAAGTGGTTAAAAAAAAATATTGGTAAAATTAAGCATTTATTTTTCTTAGAAGACCACAATATAAATGGTGGAATTGCTGATTTGATGACTTCTTTTATTTCTAACAATAATTTTTCAAATAATTATCATTTCAGAAAATTTGGACCTAACCAATTTCCTGCTTGTGGAACTCCGGAGGAAGTTTTGAAGTATCATAAACTCGATCATTTAAATCTTTCGGCAAAAATAAAAAAAGAATTGTTGATTTAAATAATTTTATAAAATAATAATTAAAAGATTATCATCTATATATGAATAGAAAAGTACTCAAATTTAAAGATTATAAGCCAATATCTAAATTTTTAAAAAACTATGATTTAAAAAGTTTTGTTAATAGAAAAAAAATTCAATCATATATGAATTTTTTTGAATTAAATTATTTACTTAAAAAAATTCCAGATGATAAAATAAAAAATAAAAACGCAAAATATTTAATTCAAGTAAAAGGAAATGAAAAAAAACCTTTAAGTTATGAATTGCCCGATTTATGTAGGTTGCATTGGCTAGTTTTAGCTAGAAGAGTCTTTAATACTTTAGAAATTGGATCAGGTTTTTCCACAGTATTTATAGCAGATGCTAAATACATTCTTAAAAAATACTTTGGTAAAGTTAAAGATATTAGATGTGAAAAACAATTTCATATTTATTCTATAGGAGAAGATAAACATTTTTTAAATGTTACTAAGAAAAGAGTACCCAAAATACTTTCAAGTCATATTTCTTTGATAAAAAATAAAGTTGAAGCAATCAATTATCAGGGTAGATTTGCTTTAAGACATCAAAGTTTACCAAATATTTCACCTGACTTAATATATCTTGATGGCCCCTCTTTGTATTCTGCCAAAAAAAGTATTATGGGATTTAGTTTTAACAAAATATCTAGGGTACCAATGTCTGCAGATATTCTTTTTTTTGAATTTTTTCTTGAGCCAGGAACATTTATAGTTATTGATGGCAGGGGAGCAAATGCTGAATTTTTAAGACATTTTCTAAAAAGAAATTGGAGATATTTTTATGATAAAAAGGGAGATTGTCATTATTTTGAGTTAATTGAAAAACCCTGGGGTGAATGGAATGAAAAAAAACTTAAATTTTGTCTAAAAGATAAATTAAACTTCTTTTAATTATCTAAGTATTGACACCAAAAAAAAAATCTAATAGATATGCTACATACTGAATTCAGTGGGGAATAATGTGAAAATCATTAACTGTTCCTGCAACGGTAAGAATAATATTCAAGTCCGAGCGCCACTCAGTATAGTCCGCTGTTGAATGAAGGCCAGGAAAAGTCTAGTTCTGCAATGAAAAATTAACATCGGCATTAATTAATAATCTTCTAGAAATTAGAAGAGAATGAAAGGTGATCGATATGTTGTTCTTTGTAAGAATATTTTTTTTATTTATTTTTTTCAATTTTGGCTATGCTTTAGCAAAAGACATTCCTGTGATTGTTATATCCGCAGGTAAAACTCCACAGTCGAAGAGTACTGTGGGTAGCTCAGTTTCTGTTATTGAAAGCGAAAGTATAGAAAGTTCAGGTGAATATTTTATAGGTAATGTACTTGATAATACTGTGCCAGGCATGAATTACTTTGAGTCTGGTGGACATGGCACTACAGGAGGAGTTCAATTAAGAGGGTTGCCTAAGAGATATTCAACTGTTTACATTGATGGTGTTAAAATGTCTGATCCGTCTACAAGTGATAACGCGTATTATATGACAAACATAATGAACAGTGACATTGAAAGAGTTGAAATTTTAAAAGGCTCTCAGAGTTCATTATATGGTAGTGGTGCTATAGGCGGAACAATTAATATTATTACAAAAAAAGGTGGAAAAATTCCAACAAAAAACATTAATGTTTCGCAAGGATCAAATAATACATTAAATACAAATGCTTCATTTGGTGGATCCAAAGGTAACTCTACTTACTATGTTGGTATTACAAAATTTGATACGAATGGTGTTTCTGCAATGAACGATCTTGATGCTAGTGCGGCGGGAGAATACAACGACGACGACGGATATACCAATGATTCAATAATTACAAATTATAGTTATGATTTAGGTGATGGACTTTCTTTTAAAGGCAGTGCTAGATACACAGACTCTAGATTAGAATATGACAGAGTTAATAAAGGTCAAACAGATAAAAATAATGTTACTGACGACGAAGAGTTAAGTTATAGTTTAAAGTTGATCAAAGATAGTGGGCAATTCAATAATTCAGTTAGTTACAATAAAACAGATATTGATAGATCTATCGTGCAACATAACAACACTATAAAACATTATTGGGGATATAGAGAGGCGCTTAATTACCTTGGTGAATATAATATTAATCTTGATCAAAAAATTATTTATGGGGCAGATATTGAAATTGATGCTGCTGAATTAAAAGATGATTGGACTGCTCAATATGAGTGGAATCAAGAAAGAGTTTATTCTCAGTATTTTGATTACCAATTTAGACCTATGGAAAAATTGTATTCAACAGTAGGATTTAGAAATGACAACCACACAGTGGCGGGTAATTTTACAACAGGCAGGACAACATTAGCTTATAAATTAGATAATTTATCAAAAATTAGAGCCTCATATGGAACTGGTATCATGTATCCAACTTTGTATCAATATTACCTTGGAACAGTAATGACAGATACTGAGTCTCTAGTCCCTGAAAAAAGTAAAAGTTTTGACCTAGGTTATGAAAAAATATTTGAAAGAATTAACTTAACTTTTGATATATCAGCTTTTAAAATTACCTACGAGGACGCTCTTGAAGGCTGGAGATCTAACTCAAACGAAAATGGAAATACTTTTGCTATAAAAAATACAAATGCGAAAGTAGAAAGTAAAGGTATAGAACTTTCAACTTTTTGGAAGCCAAAAGATAATTTTAATTTAAGTTTTAACTATAATTATAATGAAACATACGATGGTGCAGATTGCGACGATCCTCACAAAAATGTTACATGGGATGATAAGCCAATAAATCTTTGCATAGATAGTGCAATGGTTAGAGTTCCTAGACATGAGGCAACTTCGGGATTTGGGTATAAATTTAATAAAAATTTAAGTAATAAAATTTTAGTTAAATATTCTGGGGAAAGAAGAGATTACGGTAATACTAATAATGGTTTTAACGATGTAATTTTAGATGATTATATAACTTTAAATTATCATTTAAATTATAAACTCTACGATCAATTTAATTTATATTTTATTGCTAATAATTTATTTGATCAACAATATGAGGAAGCTTACCAATATACTGGAATGGAGCAAGACGTAAGTTTTGGAATTAAAAGATCATTTTAATGGTTAAATCTCCTTGTACTAATGTTTGTGCGATAGACCATAATATTGGTTTCTGTATGGGATGTAAACGTACAGTAAAAGAAATAACTAATTGGCCAAGTTTAAATGATATTGAAAAAAAAAAAATCTTATTAAAAACTTTAAATAGAAAAACTTTTGTTGGCAAAAGCCAGAAAAATTATCAAAAGTCGAAATATTAGATTATAATTAAACTTAGTTAATTTATTAATATAATATATCTATAGAGGCTTTATTCGTCTGATAAAGTAGTAATTGTGACGTTGCCAATTGCTATTTAATTGGATATAAATCTGTTAATGAATTACATGAAAGTATCTTTAGGAATATTTGTAGCTCTAGCTGCTAGTCGTTTTATTCCTCATCCTCCAAATTTTACAAGTCTTATAGCTTTAAGTTTCTACATCCCTGCTTTATTAGGAATTAGATATCTTCCTGCGCTAATTGTAAGTTTTATAATCACAGATTTTTTTATAGGCTTCCATGGAATAGCTTTATTTACATGGGGTTCAGTTATTTTTATCGGACTTATGTCAAAGTATTTTATTAAAAATATAACATCTAGAGTCTCGGGAGCTTTGCTTGGCGCCTGTACATTTTTTATAATAACTAATTTTGGTGTATGGTCTATCGGAAGCTATGGATATACCATGAATGGTCTTTTAACTTGTTATACTTTAGCAATACCATTTTTTGCATATAGTTTGATTTCAACCTTTATTTTTTCAAGCATTATTGAAGCTATCTACAAGATTAAAGATAAAAAAGTAAAAATATAATTAAATTTAATTTAAATTTTGTCATTGATAATTATAAATAATTTTAATCATGAAAATAAATAAAAATAATTTTTCAAAATACAAGAAGTCAAATTTTCTCATAACTGGTGCAACGGGCTCTTTTGGGCAAAAATTTATAGAAATTTTACAAAAAATAGTTCAACCAAAAAAAATTGTCATATTTTCTAGAGATGAACTTAAACAATTTGATATGCAAAAAAAATTTAACTCCAAAAATATAAGATATTTTTTGGGTGATATAAGAGATGAAAAAAGACTAGAATTAGCTTTAAACGATATTGATGTAGTTATACATGCTGCGGCTCTAAAACAAGTTCCTGCAGCAGAATATAACCCTACTGAAGTGATCAAAACTAATATTACTGGTGCCGAAAATTTAATAAGAGCATCTATCAAAAATAAAGTAAAAAAAGTTATCGCACTATCAACTGATAAAGCAGCATCACCTATAAATCTTTATGGTGCTACAAAACTAGTTTCTGATAAACTATTTTCTTCAGCTAATATGTTAACTGGGGGAAAAGGACCAATATTTTCAATCGTTAGATATGGAAATGTTCTTAATTCAAGGGGGTCAGTTATACCTTTTTTTTTAGAAAAAATTAAAAATAAAGAAAAATTCCTTCCAATAACGCACCCTGAAATGACAAGATTTTTTCTAACATTAGAGTCAGGAGTTGAATTTGTGTTAAAATCTCTAAATAGAATGCAGGGTGGAGAAATATTTGTTCCAAAATGCCCCTCATTTAAAATCATCGATTTAGCAAGATCTTTAAAAAATGATATATCGTTTAAAAATATTGGCTTAAGGCCAGGTGAAAAATTACACGAAGTATTATGTCCAAAAGACGACTATCTTAATACTATTGAATTTTCTGAGTTTTATTTAATCAAGCCAACAATAAATTTTGGAGTTAAACAAAATTATATCAAAATACCCACAAGAGAAACAGGAAAATATGTTAAGAAAAATTTTGAGTACGACTCTTTTAACAATAAAGATAAGTTAAACCTCCAACAAATTAAAAGGTTTTTTAAAGAAAAAAAAGTTTTTTAAGTAAATTTATAAGCAATCAACAATGCTTTTAATAACTCTATAAATTTCTTTTTTTTTTAAAGAGGGATAAATCGGTATTGAAACTTCTCTTTTATAAAAATCTTCTGCTACTGGAAAATCACCTTTTTTAAACCTAAATTTTTTTTTATAAAATTCGTGATAATGAATGGGTAAATAATGTACCTGTAAGTAAATACCTTTAGATTGCATCTTTAAAAAAAAATTTTTTTTATTAATTTTAGTCTTATTAAAGTCAATTAATAGCGGATACAAATGATAAGAGTGATAACAATTTTTTCTAATCATGGGAATTTCTACTTTATCAATATTGGAAAATTCTTTGTCATAAATTTTTGCTATTTTTCTTCTACTTAAAACAAAACTATCAAGTTTTTTCAGTTGGCTAATACCTAAAGCACACTGAATATCAGAAAGTCTATAATTGTATCCAAGATTTTTGATTGCGTAAAACCATGAACCATTTTTCTTAATTAAATTTTTACTTCTATCCATTCCATGATTTTTAAATGAGTTTACTTTTTCAAATATTTCTTTGTTATTTGTAAGAATTGATCCTCCTTCAGCTGTAGTAATTGCTTTTACAGGATGATAACTCTGTGTAACGATGTCTGCATATTTACATGCATACTTTACGCTTCCTTTGTACTTAGTGCCAATTGAATGGCAATTATCATTTAAAAGTTTTACTTTATATTTTTTTTTTAGAAAATTTAATGACTCCCAATCACAAATATTACCTGCGTAGTCAACTGCCAATATAGCTTTAATTCTTTTATCTCTTTTTATTTTATGTTCTAATTTATTTATATCGATCGTGTATGTAGCAGGATCTATATCAACTAATTCAGGCTTATGACCATTCATGATTATAGAATTAGAGGTAGCTACAAATGTTATTGGTGTTGTTACTACTTTAGAATTTTTTGGAAGTTCAAGTGACATTACAGATAAATGAAGTGCTGCCGTTCCACTAGAAACAACAGAACAATATCTGGCACCAAACTTTTCTCTTAGTTTGTTTTCAAATCTATTGACTTGTGGCCCCTGAGTTAAAAAATCTTTTCTTAATATTTTTTCTATAGATTTTATATCATCCTTATTTACAGTGTGGCTGCCATATCTTATTGTCATAATATTTTCAGAAATATATTTTATTTACATTTTAACTTATAACTTTTTAATTACATTCCAATCATTTATATTATCTATGTCTTGAACTCTTAATTGAGGTATCTTAAAAACATTAATAAAATTATAAAAATTTATAAATTATACCATCAATATGAGTAAGATTAAAAAAAAATTAATAATCGGAACAACACAATTTTATAAAAGATATGGCTTATCTAGAACTAAAATCCATAGAAAAGAAGCTAAAAAATTAATTAAATTTCTAAGAAAAAAAAATCTTTTGTATTTTGATGATGCTCTATCCTATAATTTTTCAAAAACTCTTAAAGACTTAAAAATTAATGGAAAAAATTTTAAACTTACTACTAAAATACCAAAATATGATGGAAATCCAAATTACGAAAAAAAAGCATTAGATATGTTAACAAAAAACCTAATTAAATCTAATTTAAAAAAATATGACTCCATATTATTACATGACACTATGGGATTGAATAAATCTGAAATTATTAATTCCATAAGTTTTTTAAAAAAATTAAAAAGAAAACATATTACGAAAAAAATTGGTTTTTCTTTGTATCATAAAAAAGATTTTTACTCCTTAAGAAAACACCTCAAGCCAGATGTCATCCAAGCTCCAGTCAATATTTTTGATCAAGATTTTTTGGAAAGCTCTTTTCGAAAAAAATTAGAAAAAGAAAAAATAACTTTCTATGCAAGATCAATATTTTTACAAGGACTTTTAATTACAGATAAAATACCCAAATATTTTAAAAAGATTGAGCCTAGTATAAGATTGTGGAATTCATTTTGTAAAAAAAATAAGGTTTCAAAAATTGATGGATGCCTAAATTTTGTGAATAACCAAAGTTTTATTAAAAAAATAATTATTGGAGTAAAATCTGTTAAAGAAGTAAATCAAATTTTGGATTTTAAAAAAAAAAACATAGTTTTTGAAAAAAAATTTAAAAATTTGAAATTACAAAAAAAGTACACTAAACCATACCTATGGCAAAAAAATTAAATAATAGTCAAAAATTATGGAATAGAGCAAAAAAAGCTATCCCAAATGGAAATATGTTTTTATCCAAAAATCCATCTAGATTTTTAGATGATCATTGGCCAACTTATTTTAATAAGAGTAAAGGATGCGAGGTCTGGGACTTATCAAATAAAAAATATTATGATTTTTCATTAATGGGGGTAGGTACAAATATTTTAGGTTATGCTAATAAAAAAATAGATAAAGAAGTTCAAAAAGTAATCAAAAAAGGAAATTTAACAACCTTAAACTGCCCAGAGGAAGTTGAGTTAGCTGAAAATTTAATAAAAATTCATCCGTGGGCTGGTATGGCTAGATTTGCAAAAACAGGTGGGGAGGCTAATGCCATAGCCATAAGACTGGCTCGAGCTTTCACTGGAAAAGATCTTGTGATGATTTGTGGTTATCATGGCTGGCATGACTGGTACTTATCGGCAAATTTAGATAAAAAAAATAATCTTGATACTCATTTATTTAAAGATTTAAAATTTAAAGGAGTACCCAGTTTTTTAAAAAAAACAATTTTTACTTTTAATTATAACGATCTAAATTCATTTAAAAAAATAATTGATAAGAATAAAAATAAAATTGCGGCTATAAAAATGGAAGTGCAAAGAGATAAAAAACCCAAAGATGGTTTTTTAAGATCAATAAGAAAAATTGCCAATAAACACGGTATAATTTTAATTTTTGATGAATGTACTTCTGGGTTTAGAGAAACTTTAGGCGGGATACATCTTAAACATAAAATAAATCCTGACTTAGCGATTTTTGGCAAGGCTTTAGGAAATGGATATCCAATAACTTCCGTAATTGGTAAAAAAAATATAATGAAAATGAGTGAAGAAAGTTTTATCAGTAGTACTTTTTGGAGTGAAAGAATAGGTATAGTGGCAGCCATTAAAACATTAAAAGAAATGAAAAAAATAAAATCTTGGAAAATAATTACCAAAAATGGAAAATTTTTAAAAAAAGAAATTGAAAAAATTGCTAAAAAAAATAATTTTGAAATCAGTTTTAAGGGACTTGACTCATTAATTAATTTTCAAATTAAAAGCAAAAACCCAGAATTACTTTACAAATTTATTACATATGAGATGTTAAAAGCTGGTTTTTTAGCTAAGAATTCAATTTATGTTTCTACTTCACATACTAAAAAAATAATTAAAAAATATCTATATAATCTAAATATTGTTTTTCAAAAAATGAAAAAAAAAAAAATTAATGACATTAAAAAAGAAATAAAAAATAAAATATGAAATTTGGAGCTATAATTGAAGCGCGAATGACTTCTACAAGACTTCCAGGTAAAATTTTATATGAAGCAGCTGGGAAAAGTTTTTTACAACATTTAATCAATCGATTAAAAAAAGTAAAACAAATTAATAAAATTATTATAGCAACTACATTAAACTCTGAAGACAATATTTTGAGATCTGTAGCAAAAAAAAATAAAGTTTTTTTATTTAGAGGATCTGAGAATGATGTGCTTTCTAGAGTTATTGGGGCATCTAAGAAATTTAATGTTAAAAATATAGTAAACATTACAAGTGATTGCCCAATAATCGATATAGATATTATTTCTCAAATAATTGAAACTTTTAGAATTAATAATGTCGATTTTGTAACTAATAGTGATTACAGAAGTTATCCAGACGGAATGGATGTTTCTGTTTGTAAGCATAAAAGCTTAATTAAAACCTATAAAATGACAAAAGACAAAAAATATAGAGAGCATATTTCTCTATTTATAAAGCATAATAAAAAAATTTTTAAACAAATTAATATAGTTGCACCTAAAAATATTTTTTGGCCATCACTAGGATTAACTTTAGATGAGCATAAAGACTACATTTTTTTAAAGAAAATAATTGAACATTTTTATAAAAGAAAAAATTATTTTTTTAAATGTCATGAAATTATTGAATTTTTAAAAAAAAATAAAAATTGGTTAAAAATAAATTCCAAAGTAAAGCGGAATTTTATTAAATATAAAAAATAAAAAAATTATTAATATATATTCTTAATATTAAGTGCTTTAATTATTTTAAGTTTAAAAGGAGTTTCTTTTTTTAAATTTATAGGACTTTTTTTACCTAAAATTTTTTCAAAATATGCTGGTGAAACTCCCTGACCCGGTCTTATACGCTTTATATTTTGAGTTGTAAATTTTTCCCCTTTCTTAATATCCTTCACAATAAAAATTGATCTCCTATATTTCTTATTTTTATCTTCAGATTTATTTCTAAAAAAATATTTTTTACCACTTAATTTATTTACAAGATTAATAGAATTTCTAAATCTAGCTATTTCTTTTCCTTTTAGGGAAAAATCTATATCTAATCCTTTTTTTTGATTATCTAAAGCAATATGTTTTTCAATAACTTCGGCTCCCAAAGCTACAGCCATCATTGCTACTCGATCATCCTTAGAATGATCTGATAATCCAACTTTACAATTGAACTTTTTTTTCATAATTTTAATATTATTTAGATTAAAATCAGATATTTTTGATGGATAATTACTTACACAATATAAAAGAGTTATATCTTTTGCACCAAATTTTTTTGCTACCTTCAAAGATTGTTCAATTTCTTTTAAATTTGCCATACCAGTTGAAATAATCATTGGTTTCTTTGTTAAAGCAATTTTTTTAATCAGCAAATGATCCGTCATTTCAAAAGATGCTATTTTATAAATTGGGCAGTTTAATTTCTGTAAAAAAGTAACTGCAGTTTCATCAAATGGCGTACTGAATATTTTTATTCCTAGTTTTTTAGCATAATTAAAAAGATTTTTATGCCAAGCTAATGGGGTTGTTCCTTTATTGTACAAATCCCACAAATTAAAACCTTTCCATAATCCTTTGTTAATTTTAAAATATTTTTTATTTGAGTTGATTGTCATTGTGTTAGCTGTAAATGTTTGTATCTTTACAGCGTCTGCACCATATTTTTTTGCGCACTTAATTAATTTTTTTGCTATTAAAATACTACCACAATGGTTTGCTGAAATTTCACAAATTAAAAATGGTTTTTTTTCATTCATTATTTTAGACTTGATAAACTATTTATTATTTTTTAATTTGCTCACTAATTTAGAAATTTTTTGATCATCAGCATAAATTTTAGACAGTATTTCGGATGTTTTTTTAGGATCAAGTTTTAAGGCTAATTTTAACAAGTTCATCCAATTAACATTATTATTAGATCTTATTTTTTGTATTTTATTAACTATTTTTACTGAATTATTATAAATTTTATTTTTCATTTTTTAACAATATTATATCTTTCAACAATTTCATATAAATTTTGATTTAATAGTTTAAAAAATTAAAGAAAGAATTAAATTAAAAATAAATGAAAATAGCTGTTTTTTCAGATATCCATGGAAACATCGATGCATTTAAAAATGTCATGGACGAGGCTCTAAAACTAAATATTAAAAAATTTATATGTCTTGGAGACTATGTTGGTTACTACTATAATCCAGAAAAATGTTTAGATTTACTACTTAACAAGAATGTTGAATTTATTAAAGGCAATCATGAAAATATATTTATAGATTTAATAAATAATCCAAAAAATTTAAACAAATATATTTCAGTATATGGAAATGGAATAAAACACGCTTTAAACAATCTAAGTGAAAAACAAGTTGAATTTATAAAAAATATGCCAGAAAAGAAAGAGCTAATTATTGATGGGCTCAATATATTAATTGCTCATGGTTCCCCTTGGGACATTAACTTTTATATTTATCCAAATGTAGAAAAAAATTATCTGGATAAATTAAGTTCTTACAAACAGGATTTTATATTTTTAGGACATACTCATATACAAATGGAAAAAAAACTAGAATCTACAGTTATTTTAAATCCTGGATCGATTGGACAACCAAGAGATAAAGACGGACTAGCAAAATGGTTAGTTTTTGATACAAAAACAAAGAAAGTTGAATTTAAAAAAACTGATTTCAACAAAAAAAATTTAATGGAACAAATATTTATTAACGACCCAAATAAAAACTCATTAATTAAATACTTTAAATGATATGAAAATTTTAATTAGTGGTGCACATGGTGATATAGGAATTTCTATATGTAGAATCTTAAAAAAAAAATATTCCTACTCAACTATAGATGGCACAGACATAAACCTAAAAGGCCCTGGTGATTATTTTTTTAATAAGATAATAAAAGTAAATAAAACTGTAAATAATAAATTTTTAAAGCAAATTAGATTTATTTATTCTAAATATGATTTAATTATTCCTACAACTGAAGTTGAGATGTCGTTTATTGCAAAAAATAAAAAGATATTTGAAAAATTTCCACTTCTTATTAATTCAAAAAAAATTTTAGATATATTTTTAGATAAATACAAAACATTTGAATTTTTAAAAAAAAATAAATTAAATGCTCCAAATTTTTGTATCCCATTAGAGAAAATAAAAAAATTTAATAGACAGTTTTTTCTTAAAAAAAAATTAGGGCATGGAAATAGAAACTATAAACTTATTAAGTCTAAAAAAGATTTTAGTAAATTAAAAAATTTAAAAAAAAATGAATGGATTGCACAAGAATTTCTTGGCTCTAATTTTAATGAATACACTTGTGCCATAATTAAAATAGGAAATTTTAAAGATACTATAATTTTAAATAGAAGATTAAATGGTGGGTACACTTATTTTTCTGAAGTTATAAAAAATAAAAATATAGACTCAATTCTTTTTAAAATAGCAGAAAAGATAAATCTTAATGGCTGTTTAAATGTTCAATTAAAAATTTCAAAAAAAAGAATAGTAATATTTGAAATTAATCCTAGAATTTCTTCAACAGTAATGATGCGCCACAAAATGGGATTCAAGGATTGTTTACTATGGATAAATTATTTTTTAAATAAAAAAACTCCAAAAAAAAGAGCCAAAATCAGAAAAACTAAAATGATAAAAATATTTGACGAAATATTTTTGAAATAATATTTTTCATTTTTACAATATCACAAAAAATTTTTCAGTGCATAAATCAAGCCAATTGAGCTATTAGTACTGGTCAGCTACACGCATTACTGCGCTTCCACATCCAGCCTATCAACGTGGTGGTCTACC
>MDTB01210016.1_pt1 | contig 24963 bp, 23 predicted proteins | sample 811161 | NCBI WGS metagenome assembly MDTB01 (sample SAMN05326650, study PRJNA326480) | marine metagenome | isolation source: seawater | place: Mediterranean Sea | collected 2009
ATGTCGTAGCAGACCATATCATCATCGTGGTCACCATGGTCATCGCCATCATGATCTCCATGATCGTCGTGGTCGTCGTGGTCGTCGTGGTGGGCGTGACCGCCCAGCATCTTCAGAACGGCCATGTTGAAGTCCTCATCGTGCTCTGACTCGAACTCGAGAACGTGCTCCCCTGCTTCCATGTGGAATACCTGGATGGTAGTGTCAGCAGGACAGTTCTCTGGATTCACGAATTCCTTCTCGGCCTCTGCATGGCCATGACCGTCGTGGTCGCCGTGGTCGTCGTGGTCGCCGTGGTCGTCGCCGTGGTCGTCGCCGTGGTCGTCATGGTCGTCGTGGTCGTCGTGGTCGTCGCCGTGGTCGTCGTCTTCAACCCAGGTGATGTTGAAATCAAACTCCACCACGCCGTCATCGAGGACTAGCGGGTTGTTGTTTGGATCGTCCCTGGCCGTTATCGTTATCTCGATGGAGTTGATTCCCTCTTCGGCCCCTATCGGACCTGTGCCATACTCTGCCATGTGGCTCTTGAAGTACGTCCTCTCCGTGTGACTCGACGATAACGAGCTACCTCCCTCGCTTTGTCCCAATGGACCGACTGAGGTTGACTCCATGTTAGCGAATACGACTCCGGTATTACCGTCTGCGAGCTCCCTGTCGAACTCGTATACGACGGTGAAGTTGACTCGCTCCTCCATTAGCGCTACCAAGTCCCCATCGTCGTTGTATTTGGCATCCTCGTCGAAGTGGACTGTGACCGTGAGGTCGTATAGGTCGCCTGTGCCGTAGATGTCCAGATCATGGAAGACCTGAGAATACCTGGGTGGTTCATGGTCGTCGTGGTCGTCGTGGTCGTCATGGATCATGCCCATCGTGACAGACTCGAAAGGACCCTCGAGCATGAGGTCGCACAGATTTGAAACAAGGAACGAGTCGTAATCTACCGTTGCCTCTCCAGATGGCATCGTGTGCGTCATGAAGGAGGGCGGCGCATTGGTCATTGCTGACAGGGTGGATTCTACCCACGGCTCGAGGCCGAGGCCGTGATAGAAGAACAGATCCGCCTCTGAGAGTCTGATGATGTCTGCCGGCGTGGGCTCATAATCGTGAACAGGAATGTTGTCGTGGCTCATGTATTCGACAGTTATATTCTCGCCACCCACGGCTTTCACTAGCTCACCTACGTGATATGTGGACACCATCACATTTCCGTAGATCACAGGTTCTTGCGATATAGGGTCGGGGTCGGTGATTGGATCTACGATATCATCAATTTCATCAACAACATCGTCACTAAGGCACCCGGCTAAACTTGACAGGATCATAATCGAAGAAACTAGGGCTACTTTCAGCATATTCGCATTCATCATGTGCCGGCCGCAAAGTAATAACTATTTAATTAGTACTAATAATTATACAATTCAAAATTATTATTAATGGAAATCAGGTGCACCGAGTTATGAGCCAGATACTTTCCTTCAGCGCTGACAGTGAATTCGCCACTGATTTTGATGATTTGATCAAAAAATCGGGATACAAGAATCGAAGTCGCTTCATTCGCGATGCTTCTTTGTTCTTTGCTGAAATGCAACAAAGGGGTGATTTGATGAATATGAATGATGAAGAAATAGTAGAGGGGCATTTGGTTGTTCATTATCAACATGAGAATGAGCAAAAATTGATGGTCAGTCGTACAGATTCGGTCGAAGTCGCTGCATATCACCACAGCAGTCGGCTCGGACACTCGTGTCATTTATCGGTCGATGTGGTTCATGTCAAAGGAGAGGCTAGGGATGTTCGGCGTGTCTATGAACAGCTCCAAAATACGTCGAATGTGGACAAGGTATCCTTTACTAGCGCCCCAATGCGTCAAGACGGCTGTTGTTAGCGTTCGACACGCACTTAAGCGGGTGGTTCTTCTCGAATCTCCATGGAATCGGGCGATCGACGGGTTGTGGATACCTGGCTACATGATGGTTCAACACCGCACAGAGGAGATGTGATACTCCATGCGAATGGGGGTTGGAGTCCTAGCAATGGCGATGAGGATGTCATAGAGGTCATCGATGGGTCAAGTAAATTCGTGACGCGTTCTCTTCAGAATTGGCATACACATCTGCCCATGATGCTAAACAGAAGCATGGGGGAGGGGCTCGATCTAATGTCATGGCTCAATACATCCATATTTCCCACAGAAAAGAGGGTCACTAGGGAACTCGTCGAAATCGGAGCCAGTGCTGCCGTTGCAGAGATGATAGCCACTGGAACGACTTTCGCATGCGATATGTACCATTTTCCGAGCGATATTGCTCCTGTGCTAGCTGATTCAGGAGTAAGAGGGGTCGTATGCGGGCCAACTACAGAGTGGCCTCCGAGAGAAGACGGGACGGACGATGGTTCGACACTGAAAGAGTTGGACAATCTTCTATCTGAAGGATCCTTGGGGAATGGCCGTGTGGAATATGGTGTCGCGACTCATGCTGTTTACACTTGTGATGAAGAAGTTCTGATGAGGGGGAGCGATCTTGCTCGGAAACATGACTCAACATTGCACATACACACTAGCGAGACTCGTGATGAGGTTGCCAACTGCCACGCTGAAACGGGGATGTACCCTGTAGAATACTTGGATTCTATTGGCTATTTTACGAACAAGACGGTATGTGCGCACTGCGGGTGGGTTACCAAGAGGGAGATGCGGATACTGGCCGAACATTCTGCTAAATGTGTTCACTGCCCTACTTCGAATCAGAAACTCGCTTGCGGCGGCACCATGTCGTACCCTGCAATGGTCGAGGCGGGCGCTGATGTACGTCTTGGAACCGACGGGGCCGCCAGCAACAACTCACTTGACCTTAGGAAAGAGGCCAAGATAGCGAGTCTGATTCAACGTCATGATCATTGGGATGCATCCATACTCGACCCTGCTGAGACATGGGGACTCGCAACCAAGGGATCTGTGGATTGGGTAACTTGGGATATTGACGATATTCGGATGAGGCCCTATGGGGCAAATGGACGAAGGCTGTTAGCAAATCTGCTGTACTCGGATTCAAGGTGCATGGATGTCTTTGTTGACGGCGTCTCAGTAAGAAAGGATGGAGTAACTTTGACTCTTGACGAGAGTAAAGTCGGCGAGGATCTGGAAATTGCCGCTAGAGAATATTACAAGGGAATTTGAATAAGCAACTCTTGGGAAAAGTCTGCTTGGTGATTTGGATATGGTTGAAAAGAAGATTGTCAATGATTACTACAGATTGCCCAAGATAATCTTGCTACTCGCTAGAATTCTGCATATTCTGTCTCCATATCTCGCTTCTAGACTCCTTCTTTTCTTCTTCACCCGACCGATACGCTTCAGAACCCCAGATAGGGAGATTGAATTCTTGGATGAAAGTGAGCTTTCAAGAACAAGGGTACCAGAATTGAATAAAAATCTACAGATTTATCATCTTAGGAATGAAGGTGGTAAGATTCTTTTTGTTCATGGGTGGAACGGGAGGGGGAGCCAGTTTCACCACATTGCAAGGGAATGTCACGATGCTGGTTTTGATGTTACTGTTTTCGATCTTCCCGGCCATGGGAAATCTACCTCGAGACGTTGCAGCGTGCCTGAAGTCATATCCTGCATCGATCATCTATCCGGTGAGATTGGGCCCTTTGATCATGTTATTTCGCATTCCATAGGCTCGATTGCGGCTTTGAATTCTGTTAGGGGGGAGAATGATTTCAAGAGCGTTGTCACGATAAGTCTACCATCCTTGACAATCAGGCCCCTATTCGCTGATTTTGTTAGGATGTTTGGTCTCCCTGAGGAAAGATATACCGATATTATGTTTGGATACTACGAAAAGAAATACGGACAGAGGGTTTCTTCCTTGGACCCGGTGGGATTTGCAGATGGCCTTCATGTTCGGTCGCTGATAATCCATTGCAAAGACGACATGGACGCCGATGTATCGTCATCAGAGGGATTGCACAAAGAAGTATCCAACAGCGAGATTCTGCTAACTGAAGGCCTCGGGCACAGAAGAATCCTCCGAGCCGAATTGGTATCTGATAAGATAGTCGATTTTCTCGGAGGGCGTGTATCTGGTTGAAGGTATACGATCTCTTTCAGAGTGCTACCATCCGAACGCCATGACCAGGAATCCGAACAGCAATATCACGCCGATCGCGATAAGCGCGCAGAACGACATCAGACCATACGCAAATGGCTTCCTGCCAGTGGCATAACCCCAAACTACCCCTGCGATAATGGTGACCGGCCACAGAAGACATATCGCCATAGCGATGGCGTCCTGGTTCTCGGGGTAGTCCTCTGAATAGTATGAGAAGTATTCCGGCTGGCCGCACTCTGAGCATTCATTCAGATTAAACGCCACATGCACAAAATCCGATTCTACGCGAATGTAAATCTCAGGGGGATTCGAGAATTCGGAGTGCCATGTGTATGACCACATGGATTGCCATTGGGACCCCTGGCTGTCGACGGCTTGAAGGTCGGAATCGCCGAAATCATAGGAATCTATCGAAGAGCCCCAGTTATCTCCACCGATGCCGATGTTCCAAAAACTGGGGTCGTCGAAATCATAGTGGAAATCGGACGATACGCTGAACCCATAAGTTTCGAATGTGCGATCATCGATGGTGACGCTGCCGATTACAACGGGATTCTCGGAATACTCCTCGTCATATCCGCCAGTCTCAGCCATACTGCCGAGAAATGAGGATGCTCCCCCCAGCAGAACAGGAATTACGATTAGACCGGTAAGGAACCATGTCACAGATCTACTGCGGGTAGAATCCTGTTGGTCAACCTCCCCCCAAACGCCGTTTTGACCGTCCTCTGATATCTGATTGATGCCTCCTGTGAGCGTATTTCCGGAACCTCCCGGGCCGCTGATTACAATCTCCTTGGGAGCATTGGAAGCAGGGTCCTGGGATTCGTCTCCGCCCCACCAATCCTCCTCCATGTTAGGGGGATCGCACTCCCGCGGATGAGGTTTGGCTCTACCCATACATCAGGAAGGCGACGGCTAGAACGGCGTATGTTGCGAGCAGCATGGCCCCCTCCAGCCAGTTCGACTTACCATCTACAGCAACCGTATTCGCGATGAGCACCGCAAGGAAAGCGGATGTTGTCTCCAGCAGACCGAATTCGAAAGTCAGGGGGACACCGATGGCCCAGGATACCAAGACGATCAGTGGAGCGATGAACACCGCAATCTGAGTGCTCGAGCCAACCGAGATTGCGAAAGAGAGGTCCATCTTGTTCTTTCCAGCCACCGTGACTGCAGTGAAATGCTCTGCAGCGTTACCAAACAGCGGAAGGAGAATGATGCCGATGAAGAGATGTGGTATGTGCAGCTCTTCGGCCGCATCTTCGAGAGAATGGACCAGGATCTCGGCCATGAAGGACACTAGGATGGTTGCGACAACCAACAATATGACTGCATCTCGTTTTTCCATGGAGGGGCTTTCATGGTGTGCGCCATCAGTCGCGAATAATGAAGCATGAGTTTTGAGTTGGAACAATAGGAACAATCCGTATATCGCAAGAAGTATCAACGACACGATTCTAGATAATTGAAGGACGCTATCGTCTGAGGAATTGGTAGCAGATGCATGGAATACGGTGGGAATGATGAGTGCGATTACTGCGAGTAACAATAGAGATGAGTTCGATCCGACCTGTGTCCTGTTGAACTCTTGCTCTTGGAATCTGAGGCCCCCCCAAAGGAAAGCTAAGCCCATTACTAGAAGCAGATTGCCGAGAATGCTGCCTATCAGGCTTGCCTGCACGACCTTGATCATTGTCGCTTCGGTCTCTGTTCCAGAACCGGCTTGCATCGCAGCGATTATCGCGAGCAGCGCGATTATCATCTCAGCAGCGTTGCCGAAGGTAGCATTCAGAAGGCCTCCTATTGATTCGGATGTCCTCAAGGCTATCTCTTCGGTTGCCTTGCCCATCAAGAATGCTAGAGGCATTATTGCGATCATCGAAGCAATGAACGAGAGAGTTGCATCGTGCGCAATAAATGCGGCGTATATGGCGACTGGTGCTGCGAATAGAAGAATATTGAGTCGGCTTGACGATATGGTGAATGAATGATACCATGGAACTAGTTCTGAGTTGCTGGTGTCATGCTCCATGTAGCTCGGCAGGCCTTTCGCGGCATAATCGTGTGCCTCACGATAGCGTTGATGGGGGGGTATCCGCAGGGTCGACTGTGACTAGGGCGCTTAGGGTGGGCCTGACTGGTACGCCCGGAACCGGGAAGACGAGTATAACGAGGGTCCTATCTGAGCTTGCATTGACTCGAAGTGTATCTGATTTAGCAGATGAAAGAGGATTTCTTGGATTACCTGAGCCCGAAGAAGGAATCAAGGAGATAGACATCGATAATCTCGTATCTTCATTGGAGGAGGAATGGGTTACAGAGCCGGATGGGGTTACCATAATCGAGGGGCATCTTGCCCACTACCTCCCCTGCGATGTCGTGGTGGTTCTCAGATGTGACCCTGACATCCTCAGAAGTCGTCTGGAGAAGCGCGGGTACCCTGAAAGGAAAATTAATGACAATGTCGAATGGGAACTAATGGGGAGTATGTGGAACGAATTCGAAGAAAATGGGGTGCCCTGGACCGAGTTTGACTGTTCAGTCTCTGAGGCTTCGGATATTGCGAAATCGATTATGGAATGGCTAGGCTCGGAGATGTCGACGACCCAATCTTCAATGGTGGTGGACTGGGTAAGTCGTAAGGAGGGGTTCTGATGTTCGAGCAATTTCGTGAAAAATGGTCCAAGGCAATGCACCCGTTGATTCTAAGGTTGGGAGATACTAACCCCAATACTCTGACTTGGACGAGTCTCGTCGTATCGCTTGTAGCATTCTGGCTCGTTGCCAATGCAGGAATCGACGATGAAGGCGCGTTGATGATCGTGGGTGCGGTCATCCTGATCGGTATTGCAGGGGTGCTAGATGCTCTGGATGGGGACCTGGCACGTCACCAGGGCACTTCGGGGCCGTATGGGGATTTTTTGGACCACACGATTGACAGGGTCGTGGATATCGGCCTGATTGTAGCTATTGGAGTCAATTCCGAGTTCGGTGTCGATCTTTCACTTGCTCTTGGGGCTGCTCTCCTGACTCTCATGGGGTCTTACATGGGCACTCAGGCGCAGTCAGTCGGCCTTGGGAGGATCTATGGGGGGTTCTCGAGGGCCGACAGGATGGTGATCACAGTTGTCGGCATGCTATTGGCTAGCCTTCAAGCTGCAGACGTTTTTTCTCTCACTGTGACAATCTCAGATGCGCCCGTTGCTTTCGTAATGCTGGGTCTTGACGAAATGAATGGACTTGGTCTGGCGGTTTGGTTCTCCGCATGGGGGGGCCTGTACACATTCGTTACTCGGTTCATTTCAGCTCGGAAGATGCTATTGGATTCAGTTCCAAAAAGCTGAATCTTCCCATGGAAGACCCACGGCTATTCCAAGGATCTCGAGGATTAGGAAGTTCCAGATAAGATAAGTTACGATTGCTATCGTGAATGTCACCAGAGTCGTATTGATGACTTTTCGTCGATTCCTAATCGCATCGTCAAGCGTGCATATGCCCTTTGAGCGATGGTATAGCACCACCCCAATGGTTAGCATCGTTGCCGATGCGGCGTAAAGCAACCACCTCACCCATGAATAATAGAGGTCGTTCGAGAGTTGGTCTGCAGCTACGATTGCTGAGCTTCCCGCGAATAGGACCCAAATAACGGAAGGCAAACAACACATGGATGCGAGGATCGCCGAACCTCCAATCCATGCCCCGAGGCCCTTCTCCATATGCGATCATAAAACTGAATTTGTATATGAACGGCTGTTGGAGAATCAGGGTTCCCGGTAATGGATCAAGTATGGATAAACCCGTTCCTGCTTGGGAGGGTGAAGGGGAACGGTTATGATTCTCAAAAATCGCAAAGGTGTTCGTGAAGCACCTCATAGACAGGATAACCGAGCAGGAGCCGAGTGTTCCAATTGAGTCTAAAGGCGATTCTACCAATGACGAGGCACTCGAAAGACTGCTAGAAACTCTTCAACCGAATATTCGAGTATTCGGCTGTGGAGGCTGTGGTTCTAATACGATTGAGAGGTTGACTTCCGAGGGGTTATTCGATCGTGATAGAGTCGGAGGCCTTGCTGTCAATACGGATGCTCAACATCTTCTTAGAGTGAATGTGGAAGAAAAAATGCTGATCGGGAGGACGGCCAGAGGAAGAGGTGCTGGAGGCAACCCAGAGAAAGGCGAACAGGCGGCATTTGAGTCCGAATCCATGCTTACAAAGGAAGTTGCAGATTGCGATCTTGCTTTCATAACGGCTGGCCTAGGAGGAGGGACCGGAACTGGATCTGCACATGTTCTCGCACGACTGTGCAAAGACGCTGGGGCCTTGACAATTGCCATTGTTACTTACCCATTCTCGTCAGAAGGTTTGCTGAGAAAGCAAAATGCGGATTGGGGGCTTGAGCGTTTGACCGAAGTCTGTGACACTGTAATAGTGTTACCAAACGAGCGTCTTCTTTCTGTTGAAGGCGTTCGGGACCTCCCTCTCGATGCGGCATTCAGGGTAGCCGATGAGTTACTGTTACAGAGCATTAGAGGAGTTTCAGACATGATTGCAAAAGAAGGTATAGTAAATCTGGACTTCGAGGATCTGCGCTCAGTCATGGAAAATGGCGGAGGAGTTGCAATGATAGGGCATGGAGAAGCAACAGGGGAAGGAAGGATACTCAAAGCGACCAATGAAGCGCTCTCTTCGCCGCTGCTTGAAATCGATGTCTCTGATGCACGCGGGGCATTGATCAACGTAGTCGGAGGAAGTGATCTGACACTTGGGGAAGCCGAACAGTGTGCTAAGATTATTCGGGAAAGAATCGCTCCTCATGCAAGAATCATATGGGGAGCTACGAGTGAAATGAACGGGCATGACGGGTACGTACGCGTCCTAGTGGTTCTTACAGGCGTTCAAAGCGAGCAAATTCACGGGGCTAAGCTGAGGTCAAGTATGGTAGATGCCAAAGCCCGTGCCATACAGTTCATCGGATAGTCGATTTGTATATCTAAAGTCGGCGTGCTTAAATGGGCTCCATCGGTGGGCCGGGCGTCAAAGGTGTTAGCAATGGCCATCGAAACCAGCCAAAAGGGACCTATAGAAGCCCGGGTTCAGTCATGGCAAGATGAGATCGAAGGACGCGTACGTAGGTTGCAAACAGGATCCACAGCTAGAATTCTGAAAATGGCTAAGAAGCCATCTAAGATGGAATTTCGTCAAACGGTGATTGTTTGTGGCATAGGGATGTTTGTGCTCGGGATGATTGGTTTCGTGGTGCTCGCCCTAATGGACAATGCACTACCTGTCTTTTTCAATTGGCTCACTGGTTCTTAGTTAAATGGAGATAATAGTATGTCAGAAGCTTTCATTGCCTTCGTAAGATCAGAAGACCAAGTGCTCCTGATGCAGCGCTCAGATGCTGTAGGGGATTTACCCGGTGCCTGGGATGGGATATATGGGGCTGGTGATCCCTCGGATATTGACTCGATGGCCGGTCGTATCGAGGAATGCACGGGTCTCGAACCAGGTTCACTCACATATGTGAGATCTGGTGCCGCACGAGGTCTTGCATTTGGAAAGACAAGTGATACCGCAGCTCGCTTAGTTGAAGTTACTCCTGTTCTTTTTCTTTGTGATAAGGGTGATATTTCGCCTAAGACAATCTACAAAAATAGTGAATGGGTTGATCCAGGCAGAATCGGGGAAAAGGAATACTCTGTCCCTCAACTCGGAGAGTTGTATGGAGATGTTGCTTCGTACCTATACATCTTGAAAACGTCGATAGGGCAGGAGCAGAATGTGGCAAAAGAAATTCGTGCTAGATTATCCGGAACTGGATCGCTTGAAGATGTGCAGAATGAGATTTTCAGCGTTTTACAGCCGCATCACATGAAAGGCTACGTATTTGTGGAAGCCTCGGCTAAGCACCATGTAGAGAAGCTGATTGGTAGAACTGGGATGAGTTCGACTCCTATGAAGAACTGCAGAAAGGTTCTGGATGGAGAGTCCCCCCTCGAAACCGTCTTACCCTATCTGGAGCCCAAGGCAGCTACTGCTGGAATCGAAGAAGGTTGCATCGTGGAAATTACCGGAGGGGCATTCAGAGGTCAAGCAGCTCGCGTTGCCAGGGTCACCGAATCGAAAGAAGAGGTCACTGTTGAGTTGTATGACGCATTGGTGCCAGTAGCACTTACAGTGCGTGCGGATCAGGTACGTGTCACACAGAGGGTAGAATGAGGTCTACGATACGCTTTACATCACGCTCATAAAGGGAAAGCAAGTCGGGCGGAACCGCGAAAGGGGGATACATGTATGTCGGACCGTAATGAGACTCCTCATTTGATCCTCCAGCAACTCGGCCAGAAGAAGTGTAATGGAAGTGTGGAAAGCGCTACTGAGAACATTACGATCGATCAGATCAAGGCTGTTGTATCCAAGCAAGAGTCCAAATTAACTGGAGGGGACTTATCAGCTATGTGTAGGGAAATTATGGGAACTTGCGTGGCGATGAGGATCAAGGTCGAAGGCATGGACGCCAGAGAAGCTATTCAAGCAACGAAGGAAGGGAGATTTAACGAACATTTTGCATGAGAGACACGAGTTGCGGGAGAGGCTTTTCCTCGTAGACCGCAGGGGTGTGATTAGATATGGAGAACGAACTTAGAAACGCAATAGAGGCGGCAATAGCCGCAGCGCCAGAACGAAAGTTCACAGAAAGTCTAGAGATTGCCTTCACCATAAGAGATGTCGATCTCAAGAATCCATCCAATCGAATACAAGAGGAGATCCGTCTACCCTCTGGAAGAGGACGTGGCGTACGCATAGCAATGTTCGCAGGTGGAGAAATGGCCGCTAAGGCAAAGGAAGCCGGATTAGAAATTATAGATCCTACAACTATCGAAGATCTCGGCGGTAACCGACAAAGGGCACGAAAATTGGCTAATAGCGTGGATTTCTTCCTTTCTGAAATACCTCACATGGGGACAGTTGGTCGTTTCCTCGGTATCGTTCTCGGGCCTCGTGGAAAAATGCCTCGCCCAGTACCTCCAAACCTTGACCCTGGCATGATGGCCGCGGGACTGAAGGATACGGCGGTTGTTCGGTCCAGGGATAGAATGACCTTCCACGCAGCATTCGGCACGAGAGATCAGAGCATGGATGAGCTCGCTGGAAATGCAATAGCCGTTTGGAATCGTGTCGTTGGCAGACTAGAGCGGGGTTCAATGAACGTTCGATCTTGCTACATCAAGACCTCGATGGGGCCTTCTGTAAAGGTGGAGGTTACTACGTCATGATACCAAAGATTGCACCTTGGAAGAAAACCAGGGTAGACGAGCTAGAAGAGTTGCTGAACTCCGATGGTGTCATCGGTATTGTGGATGTTTCTGGTGTACCAGCAAAAAATATGCTCGATATGAGGGCATCTCTCAGAGCCAAGTTATCGATAACCATGGCCAAGAAATCCCTAATCAGGAGAGCATGGAAGGCTTCAGGCAAGGATCTAGGAGCTCTGGAGTCCCTCTTTGAGTCTTCAACTCAACCAGCTATAGTCCACACCGACTCGATGAATGCGTTCGAACTGTCTGACGAGCTTTCCAAGACCAGGCAGGGGAGGGCTGCTAAGGATGGTGAATTAGCACCAATGGATATCGTAGTTGAAAAAGGGCCTACCCAATTTGGCCCGGGACCCATTGTGGGTGAATTCAATGCCGTTGGGATACCTGCTAAAATCGATAAAGGCAAAGTGGCGATTCAAAAGACCGTCACCGCTGTTGAGAAAGGCGATCCAATATCTGCTGATCTAGGGATCATGCTTGCAAAGTTGGATATCAATCCGATAGAAATAGGCATTATACTAGCAGGAGCGCTAGAAGATGGATACGTCCTCATGGCGGATGAGTTGGAAATAGATCCAGACGCTGTTAGAGATGACATCATCAGAGCTGTTTCAGGTAGTTTCAATCTTGCTTGCAACATCACATATCTCACAACGCAGACATTGCCAGCGCTCATTGCGAAGGGGAAGGGCGAAGCACTGGCGGTGGCAGTTGGTGCCGGAGTGATCAATGATGACACAGCCGGCATAATTCTGTCAAAGGTTCGGTCCCAGGCACTAGGCCTGGCCGGAAAACTCGATTCCGATGCACTCGATGAGGAGGTCATTGCTGCGCTTAATGCGTCTGCAAGCGCCCCTGTAGAGGGCGTTATCTCGGCTGATGCCTCATCAGCCGGTGAAGAAGCTGGAGGCGAAGCCCCGGATGAGGAAGAGGAGGAAGAGGAGGAAGCAGGGTTCGGAGGACTCGGCGATCTCTTCGGTTAATGGAAAAAGGTGAATGAAATGGAGTATGTATACGCTGCAATGTTACTGCACTCAGCAGGAAAGACGATCGACGAAAAGAGCATCACTGGGGTTCTCGAAGCCGCAGGAGTAGATGTAGACGCGGCACGCGTAAAGGGGCTTGTTGCCTCACTTGCGTCCGTTGACATCGAAGAAGCGATGTCTACCGCGATCGCGGCTCCGGTCGCTGCGGCTCCTGCCGCAGGCGGCTCTGGAGGCGGCTCTGATGCCGCTGCCCCCGTAGAGGAGGCAGCTGCTGAAGAGGAAGAGGAGGATGATTCGGGCTTCGAAGGCCTGGGTTCACTCTTCGGCTGAAGCATAAGCAGACCAGATAGATAGATTCGAACCGTTAACCAGCGAGAGCAGGGGCTGATGAGGTCGCTCAGTTTCTAGAGTGAATCCTGATCACGTCTGACATCAGAAGTTCGGTGTCTCCGCCTACAGTTCGGCTTGTCATACAATTCGTTGCTCGAATGAATCCATCTCCCAAATCTGTATGTACGGCATATGCAAGATCTCGTGCAGTGGAGCCTGGTGGGAGTATAATCGCATCTGGCAACTTACGGTCCTCCGCGTCCGTCCACTTGCCTTCATCTGCAACGGGGTAAGCAACGACCATAGAGAGATCTTCGAATACTACTTTTGATAGAAGATCGATTAACCCGTTGCCTTCGAGTGTGCTTGTCTTTTCCCTTATTCTCTCTAACGCCTCTTCTTGTGGTTTTGATAATGTTGACTCTGGCTTTAGTGAAAATCCAGAAGGGCCATCACCAGGCTGATATGTGATCAAGCCTGCATTACTCGCTCTGCTCAGAGTTAGTTCGGCTTCAGCGGATGTTGGCATATACCTCATTTTCAATTCCTCAAATTCGTCGAGTGCCGCCCTGAGATAATCGGGCTCGACACGATCTGACTTATTGGCAGCTATAGAGATTGGAAACATGGATTTTCGAATTTCTGATGCGATGATTCGTAGTGTGTTTTCATCCCAGTTCCATGGTTGATTATCTGCTCCATTGAATCTGGCTGCCTGTATTCCACAAATGGCATCTCTTTCCCCCCCACCCAGGCCACTGATCATTTGAACGATGAAATCAATGAGAGCTCTATCACCTCCTGATTGGACTCTTCTAGCGCCTCTTGACCAGCCTTCTTTCAGAATTCCAGCCAACCAGAGATCTATCTCATCAATTAGAAAATTATGCTCTGCTATGGGAGATGAAGGGGATTCATCCGTATGATTCCCCTCCAAATCAGTGGTACCGGACACGTCTACGACTTGGATTAATGCATCACATCTAGAAAGATCTGAGAGGAATTGATTCCCCCTCCCCCTTCCTTCATGTGCGCCGGGCACAAGTCCGGCGACATCGACAAGGGTAACTGGAACCAATCTACGATGATTGTGACAAGACCCTGTTCTAGGTTGGCAGATGCTCCCTGCCCGAAGCTCTTCATCTACTTCGATCCTTTCGCCAAGACGGTGTGCTAGTTCTTTGCATCTGCATGGTTCTGGAGTCGGTATCCAGGCTATCCCTACATTCGGATCGATCGTCGTAAATGGGTAGTCGGCTATATCGACAGGCGTGGCGGTCAAGGCAGAGAATGCAGTCGATTTACCGACATTGGGTTTGCCCACCAATCCAATCCTCATGATCAACGGTAGGGTGGAAGCGACAACAATGTGCCGATGGTCAGAGCTCGGTTGGGGCTCCGGGGACATCAGTGTCGGACGCTGGGACCAGGACTGTTTCGACATCTGCTCCTGCGGCCAACACTGAGCGAATTGAGGTTGAAGAGGTGATTGTGTAGGATTCTATGCGACGAGATGATTGTGATGTATTTTGCAATATCTTCCCATGGAATAGACCTCTGACGATATTCAGCGTATGGAGCGTGACTGCAACCACTGCTCCATAGAAAAGAACCGAACCAATGACTGCGAATCGCTCGGCCAGAGAAGAGGTTGCTTCGATGTCGATTTCTGTGACTGAGAGCAATATAGATTCAGATATCAATGTGCAGAGAAGCCCAGCTGAGACTGCTGTTACGAACATCCAGTATCCCTGTCTTGTCCTCTCAGGCGCGGGCAAAGTTCGGTTAGTTATTGTAGGATAGAGATGGAGCACTATTCCCATGCTCATTGGTATCATGAACAGCCACATGGTCATGAGTTCTACAGTCTCCAATAGAGGCTCATATGTTTGGAAGCCCACGAATGATGGGCTTCTGAATGAGTAATTCAGAAACCAAAGTATGACCAGTGAGAAGGAAGAGGCTAGAAGTATCGCCATTCCATTTGTGATTTCTGGGGATTTGCCACTCGTTCTTATCGTGGCTATGATATTGGCAGATAATGCTAGCATGGGTGCGAGCGACAGGGCTACAAGGAATGTGCCAAACATCCTAGTTGAGTCAGAAACATCCGGTATGCTTGCGTTTTGAGTGATGAGGCTGGAAAATAAGCCTCCATCTAGGCTTTGATATGCTGAAGTGGTAATCACCAATCCTACAAGCACTGTTCCACTAAGTGTGCGTGACCATAGAGGAGATCGGGACCCCAATGCAGCGGAGTAGAGGGCTAATGCTGATACAGACCAAAGAAAGAATGGAGCTCCATACAGCTTGAGAACTAGCCAAGGTTCTGCTATTGGGTTTGTATCGCCCATTAAAAACTCGATTAGTACACTGACTGGGCCGGCTACAATTGCTAGAATCAGAAGCCAGCCAGGCTCTCTCGGGCTCTGGGTTCTATCTGCAAATGCAATCAGTAAATTGACAGCTATTGCTGAATAGGCAAGCCCCATTGTCGCGACCGCTGCGAGCGTGATGTCAATTCCGAACGGATCTGGATTGTGGGCTGCGATGAAGAGGATGATGACCCCGAGTGTCCATGGAACGGCTACGAGGGTTCCATTTCTTTCGCTGGGAAGGCCTCCAGGGGTCCCGCAAAGAGACGGTAAAACATGGAAAGATGCTCCAATCACGGCCATTGCAACCGAACCGTACAACCCAACAGCAGTTCCAGCCGCAATAAGCGTGGATGATGATGGGCTATAGCCCCAACCAGATAGAGATATGAGTGCATATCGATCATGGCCAACCCAAATTCCAAGGAATGTGAAGCAGACAGCAACGAAGAGCCATAATGAGCTCAGAACGATCCATGTCCTGGCTGCTGATCCGGGTTTTCCTTCTGCGAAATCTATCGCTGGGCCAAGTGCTTTCTCTAGAAGAAACATTCCAGTCGACCTGAGTACTTCCCCGAGTGTTCCCAGGCCTCTGCTTGCGAATGCGAAGAAGACGAACAGGACGAGCCATATAGCCAAATGATTGGGTATGTCGACGAACATTTACTCACTCCCTGGTTACTTCCGTGAGAAGTGTGGATAGAATCATCACTGCACCAACAAGCATTCCGAGGATGAATAGCCAAACTTGTCCTTTTAGTGAAGCGAATGTCTCTAAATCGGATATTACTGGTAGATTTTGGCCGGGGAATATGATTGAATAAATTGTAAGGGAGAGCAGTGCTACGATTATTCCGAGTGCTAGGAATACCCATGAGGACTTGGGTTCAGCATTTGCCTGAAGAAAAACATCGATGTCAGCGACCGAATCTGCCAAGAAGATCACACCATTGCCCAGACGGGCGTTCTGACCACCTTCATCGCATCCTTAAGCATTAGGCGAAAGAAAGCCCATTTCATGGAGCGCGCAGTAATCTCTGGAGGTTTCCACGCCTTGAGAGACCTGTTCCAAATTGGACGGGCAAGGCACGATCGCTTCGTATTTCATCTCGCCATATGGATTTGCAAGAGCATTCGATATCGGAAAATTCGTCCATATCTGAAGAAACGGAATATCGTTCAATGGCTGCGACTATGTCTTTATCACACGATCCACAATTATGTGCGCCTCTGATCTTGCCTCCTGCAGTTGGGTGAACTATTACCCGTGAATGCCCCGAGGAAATGGTCTCATGTGATTCTCGTATCATTTCTACCAAGGACCAAAGCCACGGTGGCCTGTACTCCCTGCTTCGATGTAATCGATCTACAATCGTTCTTTTTTGTATATTCATTGGATTTATCGAGACTTCGTCGCTGAGAGGTGCTACTTCCTTTATCCAGCGGATTGAATGGTTCAATGCATCGCCCTCTGACATAAATGGTGGTTTGAAGAGGAGATATGTCTTGATTCTGAATCCATGGAATCGTAGTCTTTCGACTGCTGAATTCCAAGTCTTCAGATTGAATCCCTTGTTGACATGAAATCTTAGTACAGCGTCATCATATGCTTCGAGACCTATGGCAACCGTGAGGCCGGGATGAATCGATGCCATCCATGCTAATTTCTCGTCTTTACACAGATGGGCCTGTGCTTCAACAACAAGATGTAATCCTCTCTCATGGGTCTCGCGAAGAATGGCTTCCTGCCACTCCACAGGATTCTCTTTATCTTCAAAAAATGTGCCTGAGGTATACACTTTCACCATATCGCAGCCTTCGAAATTTTTTGTACGGCGTTTCGCTTCTTCCCATTGGGCAAATAAATCGTCTGACGTTACATCGTCCCTTACATCGTTGAAATAGCCGCAGAAAGTACACCCGGATTTCCACCACCAAGTGCATCCTCTTGTTCTCAATATCACCGTAACAGCAGTACAGGGTGTGCCATCTGGGAGTACTTCGGGAGTAGTGTAAACAGTGGCAGGCCTTGAGGCATCCCAAGATTCTCGTCGTTCAATCGAAGCAGGATGGTTCTCAGGCGCCTTTACCAATTCATGTAGCCTGGATGGGGGCTTATGGCGACCTAGAAGAGGTGATGCCATGGGTCTCGGTTCAGCCTATACGTATTGAACATGAGCAAGAATTGGCTTGTTTGAAATTAGTTGAAGTCAATCGCATCTTTGAAACGCTGTCATTCTTATCAAACGATATGGGCGTCCTATCAGCCTCTGTTAGCGTGGCCAAAAATGAACAAGAAAGAGAAGCCCTTCAAGGATGGTATTGGTATGATTGGGCGAATCAAGCCTTTGCTCTGACTGTTCTGACTGTCGTCGTCCCTGCATTGACTGCCAGCATGTATAACACGGCTACTGGGACTCAGAGTGGGGATTCTTTCTACGCTATGGTGTTGGGACTTTCAAGCCTATTTGTGGCTCTAGTGAGCCCGGTATTAGGTGCAATTGCAGATCGTATCGAGATAAAACGAAAGATTCTCTGGGCATATACGATTGTTGGGGTTATCTTCACTGCTATGATGGGTCTTGCTCCGTTTCTTGGAGAAGGTACGAACTACATGTTTCTCGCAGTCTGTCTTGTGATTGGAAATATTGGATTCGCCGGAGGAAATGTGATCTATTACGCATTCATGCCCTATCTCGCGGAGAAAGAAGATGTTGATCACGTCTCGAGTTGGGGATATGCGTACGGTTTCATGGGCGGTTCGTCAATTCTAATAGTTCACCTCGGCCTTGGACTGACTCTTGGATTCACACCAACCATACTAGCATTCATCTTCGTTACGAGTGCGCTTTGGTGGTTAGGTTGGGGTTACCAATTATTTCTCAAAACCCCTGAGCCGAAGCTTCCTTCGCCCAAAGAATATGAGAGTTCGATGGAAGCGGTGAAGGATGGTTTTCGTGAAGTTGCTAAGACATTTCGTGAGATTAAAAAATACAAGTCTCTATCGATCTTCTTGGTCTCGTATCTGCTCTTTTTTGACGGGGTGAATACGATCGGGGGTATGGCAGCTGCTTACGGAGAATCTGTGCTGAGGCTCTCGACGACGATGAATTTCGTATTGCTTCTCATGGTCAATATAGTTGCCATACCCATGACCATCATTGGAGGGAAGGCAGCTAGAAGATTCGGTACCAAGGAAGTTCTTACTGGGGCGTTGATTGTGTACTGTATCGTAGCGATATTGGCAGTTGGTTTCGCACCACTCGATCTCGACGACGATCATGGGCGCTATGATTTCCAGTATGACTGGGATGAGGCAGATAGTGCCTATGAATTGACTACACTATACGATAGAGGAGTAGATGCTTGGGTCAGCGACAGTGGGGAAGGAGACGCTAAGTTCAGAGATGCTTTCATGGAATTCCTTCAAGATGATTCGGGCGATGAGCGGTCATCACTCCCTATCGACGAAGCAACGGTTCTTGCGAGTAGAATGATGGGGGAGCTGGATCATAGATTCAGCTTTTCTTTCAATGGGGGCGATTTGGATGGTGAGCGATCTGTAGGAATAATTCATCCGACGATGATAGGCGATGGTGAGTTGAGTTGGTGGCCAGAGACACTTCGAGATAATCTTTGGGAGCCACTTGGCTTCGGAGTTAATCTGCAGTGGATAATGCTTGGAACGATGGTTGGCATTGTAATGGGGACCGTCGGGGCGCAGGCTAGGAGTATGATGGTCATGCTAACGCCTCGGACCAAAGCCGCTGAGTTCTTCGGGTTCTTCGGGTTTATTGGAAAGGCTGCTGCCTTTATTGGGCCAATAATCTACAGCATAAGCGCTAACCTCTACAACTCAAGGGTGGCAGTTTTTACAATAATGATCGTTATTCTTGCAGGCACCGCCTTGTTGACTCGTGTTGATCTTGAAGAAGGTGCTGCTACTGCAGCGGCCATAGATAGAGAGGCTTGGGAGTCTTCAGAATAGGTTGGGGTCATTTTGAATTTCGCCGCTGTTCAGCATTTTCTTACTCTGCTAATATTGCCTTTTTTCGGGATATTAATCGGGATTGGTATACTGCCTGGTTATTTGGTTTTCTTAGAATTTCAAGAGTGGGCTGTGACGGTGGGTGGCGGTTATTTTGTTACTTCCCTCATTACTTGCATAGGATTTGGTATTGCTTACATCGTGGGTGGTTTGGGTATCGTAACCGTGACTGGTGCTTCTGGATCTATTTTTGCCCTCAGGGGGAAAGAAGGCAGATTCCCTCTCAGATCCATGATTACAATAAGATGGGCGTTTGCCCTTGTTTTCCACAGAGTGGCGTTGATATTCCTTTCAACAATAGTCCCCTCAATGTTCTCTACTCTGTACTACAAAATGATGGGCCTTAACATGGGTTCAGGCGTCATAATCAACACTCCGAGAATAAATGACGCGCCGATGATTACTTTGGGTGACAGAGTGGTGGTAGGGGGTGATGCCACCATAAATGGGCATCTAGTCGAACAAGGTGAGTTGGTGCTAGCACCGGTGACTGTTGGAAGTGGCTCGCTTATCGGAGGCGGTTCTGTGATACAGCCAGGATCTAAGATTGGAAAAGATGCCATTGTAGCATCGAGGGCGGTTGTCCCAAAATGGACCGTCATACCTGATGGTGAGACTTGGGGCGGCGTCCCTGCGAAGTGTATCCGTAAATCGGATGGCACAAAGCCCGTTTAAGCGGATCTGATTCTATCGATCAACTCTGATTTCTTTCCTTTAACATCCATTCCTTGCTCGGAAAGGATGGCTCGAAGTTCTGCGACCTTGAGTTTGTCTAGGTTATCGGGTGGATCGTTATTCTTTTTTCCAGGGGGGTCCTCATGGACCGATTCCATCTGCGATTTGAAGGCTGCTTGCTTATCTTGCTGGTCCTTAACTGCCTCAACAGCACGCTCAATCATATCAAATCTATCTCTTATGGCCTCATTCAACTGTTCAAAGAGACTCATGTGAGATTGATACCATTCGTCTCTGGCTCCTAGTTCAGCCTGGGAGACTCGTAAAGATTCGTCTAATTCCTCTGCAACTTCGAAAACACGCCCGAGGCGCGCTGATTCGCGGGAGTACATTTCCTCCATCTTCTCGAGGTCCGGTTCCAGATGCTGGATACGTTTCCTAGCTTTGGCGTGATCCATCTCAAGGTCTCTGATGCGTGAGTCTTTCTCACCGAGTAAGGACTCGAGTCCCTCACCCTCAATTTCCTTGTCTATAGCCTCTTTTTCAAGTACGTCGATAACAGCGTTCTTCTCTTGGAGTTCTTCCTCAAGTCTTCTGTAGGCGACGTAGAGTTTCTCAAGGCGCTGGGTTTCTTCGATCAAGCGCTCCTCAAGTTGCTGCACGCGTTCATCCGACATTGGACCCCCCTCTATCGTGGACGCTATGAACCTAGATGGTCTCCTGTTTGCATCGAATGGCTCTTTTGGTCAAATTCCGACGGCTCGTGTGACTGCTGCGATAACTGCAGTCAGTCGTTTGGCAGCAGGGATGTGTAGCTTTTCATCAGGACCATGTGCATTATTTCCGGGTCCAGAGGCTCCTGTGCAGAGGAATGCTGCACTCGGATACTTCGCCTGCATCATGGCCATGAAAGGTATCGTACCTCCTACCCATGTAGGATAGGGTGAACTATCGGTGAGTGCGATTGCAGCCTCTTTGAGGGCGGTTGAAACATTGTTTGGGAGGGGGGGTGCCTTGAAACCGTCAGCGGGAGGATGCGGGATGAATTTGACTTCAGCGCCGTATGGCGGGTCGCTTTCTAGAATCTCAGTCAACTCAATGAGGGCCTGCTCGGAATCTACTCCAGGGGGGAGTCGGACACTCAACGCCAAATCGGTGTTAGTCCTCAGCACATTCCCAGCAGTCTGTACTGGGGGTAGGCCGTCGGCACCAATCACTGAAAGTGCAGGTCTCCAATTCACATCTAATAGCATCTGTGCTACGTCTCTTGATTGGGGTTCCAGCGTATCGACTACAGGAAGGTCTGCCCATACTCGGTCTCCCACAACTCTTGCTATATCCCTAGCAGAGGACTCCAGCGATTGATCGATATCAGTATGAAAAGAAGGTATCAGAATCTTACCCGTCTTTGAGTCTTCGATTCTATCCAGAAGGATCCTTGCAATTCTGAATGATGAGGGTATTGCTCCTCCCGCCATGCCTGAATGAACGCCCTCGTTGGATACTCGAACGGACAGTGTTCCATGGATTAGTCCTCGGAGGGCATCGGTAGTCCAAATCCTATCGTAATCTGGACCGCCACTGTCCATGACCACGACCAGGTCTGGATTGCCGAGATATTCTGAATACGCATCAAGATACGCTGGAAGGTCATACGAACCTGATTCTTCACAGGTTTCAATCAAGAAAGTGGCTGATGGATGCTTCAAATTATGTTCTTGGAGCGCCTTTATCGCACCAATACAGAGATATCCCCCATACCCGTCATCAACTGAGCCACGACCAAAAAGCCAAGGATCTCTTCGGACTGCTTTGAGGGGTGAGAGTCCCTCTGACCATAGCCATGGTTTCGATGGTTGCTTGTCAAGATGTGAATAAAACAAAACCTCACCTGAAGTAGTTCCCTGGATATTTATGATCAGTATCGGAGTTCTTCCTTCCAGAGACAACTTAGTCATGCTACATCCGTCTAAATTCTGCTCCTCGACCCACTTACAAAACAAATCTATTGCCCCTTGCAATTCTCCTTTACGCTCCCATTCAGGTTCAAAACCTGGTGAGAGGGCTTCTATCGATATAAATTCAGAAAGGCTCGGTATTATGGAGGATTCCCAATGTCTATCGGCCCATGAATGGAGTGAATCATAGTCAAGCATGATTATTCGGAGAATGCCCGGTTCATGGAGGATTCCCAAGATTGTGAGGGTTTTTTTCCATGGGGTTGAGGTGTGTTCTTGCAGTGAGTGAAAGTAATTCCCCGAGTTCGCTCCGTAAATCTCTTAGCATATTTTCTGGATAGGCTATCATTCTACCGTTTCTAGCCCATACAATAGCTGGTGGCAGCAACAGTCTACGACTCTCTTGAGGAGTTTGAAGGTTCATCGCTTCAAGTGCCTCGTGATATATTGCGAGTTGTATACCGTGTCTCCTGAGCAGGTTGAGTTCATCCTCCGATTGAGGCTCGCTACCCTCGAGAGGAGGTTCGGAGGAATACTGCGCCCCCATGGAACCATCTGTTTTGATGTCCACAGCTCTTATGGTGGGTCTGCCATGTTCATCTTGAGTGCATATCACAAGGTCGATCAGCCCCTCAATCTGTATTATTGCCTGACTTTCGATACTTGTTTGGAGGTGTCCTTCGGGAGTCCATGGCCCGTGGATGATTGGGTTGAAATCTACTTTTCTTGAGTGAGTGAATGGGAGTTCTGTGCGGTGGCCGTGTATTCTGTGCCCGGATACGGGTTCTCCGGATACAAGTTTTCCTAGATGGCCATTTTCAATCTGGCTTGTCAGCATGGGAACTAAGTTCAGCAATGATGGAGATTCTGGGTCCAGACCTATCTCAGATATGGCTGACTTAATTACAGAAATGTCACTAAGCCGATTTGGTCTAAAAGTGGTCCAAGAGGATGGAAGTGGGGGATTTGACTCCCCTCCGGGATGTCCTATTCCTACTTCGATTACACGGTGTACAATTGTACCTAATTGGGCTGCTGTGAAATTGTTTTTTTGAATTTTAGAATGATTTTGGATCACTGGCCTTGAAACCTCAGGATCGTCGGAATGGAGTGTCGAGGGTGCGATTTTCAATTTTCGTGGCGGTGATTTGACCGATGTGTTAGCAGGGATCTTTCTCATTGGGGTGCGAGAGAGGGCCTCGACAGCAGTTTTGAAGCGTGTATATGGGGTACTGGGGGCAATTTCTGATTCGAAGCATTCTGAACTGTGCATGAGAAGGAACCGGGGTGATTTTCCAGGGTTGGATATTGCTGAGTCGTGCAAAAGTTCGGCGGGATCCAACGAAATAGTTCCTCTTTCAGAAGGAATCACGTTGTGTTCTCTATCTTCAAGTGTCAGCCATTTTGATTTTGACCTATCTTCCAGCCAGCCTTTAGCTCTCAATGCGTTTGTAATCATATGGCCAAGAGGAGGGGATTTCCTATCATCATGTATGAAATTAAGACCTTCTCCCTCAATCCATTTAGATGCATTTCTGCCGTCTCTACCTTCAGGGGAGCCCACAATGATCAATCTATCCTGAACTCTGGTGGCTGCTACGTACAGCAATCTTCTGTTCTCTGCATCTTTTCTGGATTTGTTTATCCATCTGGCATGTTCCCAAACAGCTGATTTCAGATTCTTTTTACCGCCCCATGGCCGGGGGTTTCCGGAGAATAGGTCTGCAGAGACAGTGAATGGTGAATTACTAATCTTCACCATACGATCACTGAATAAATCGGCGAGTATGACCACCTTGCTCTGAAGACCTTTCGATCCGTGGATAGACATCATTCGAATAGCATCAGGGGGAGGTTTTGTCTGGCTCTTTATGCCACCAGATAAGTCTTCACGAAGAGCGCGAAGGACATCTCCCGCCATGAGGATTGATCCGCCTTCCCTATCGAGTATCTCGGCGATTACATCTATTGCCTGCTCAGCGTCTTGTTTTGATATTTCATCAGGGTAGGCGATGAGCAAATCGGAAGAGTCTAAAGTCTCGTTTAGCAAATCCAATACTCTTCCTGAATTTATCAGATGTATCCATCTTTCTACCATTCTCCCTGCAGGGGTCTGTTTCAAGAAAAGTGCTAATTTTTGCATTATATTCTCTCCTTCTTCGACAGCGAAGATAAATTTGTCTAGATCGCTGTCTGACAATCCGATAAGGGGGGATCTCAAGACCCAAGCTGCATGGTGCTTGGAATGCGGTCGCGCGCAGAACTGGAATAGTGCCTCGATGATACTTGCAGCGGGCCGTTCGAACAAGTCTCCTTCTTGATCAGCATGCGCGTTTATCCCGTGTTCCGAAAATTCTCTGAGCAAGGCGTCCCTTATGCCGCTTCTAGTCGCCATCAGAATCATTATCTCATCAGATTTGACCGGCTCACACTCTTGGCTTATCCATACCCCTTCGGCACTCTTTATCCTAACCGCTTTTCCTTCAATCAGAGATTTGACTCTCATTGCGATAAGTCGTGCGATGCGATCTACATTTCCAGACTGTTCATTGAACAGAGGGTTGACGGGTACCGCGAGGTCTTCTGACGGATCGCCTGGAATTTCCTCAGCAGATGGGCATATCCATTCTATGTGACCGCTTCCTTGTAATCTCTGGACTGCTTCCAGAGAAGGGTCGCCCTCTTCGAGATCTCCATAACACATATCGAACTGACTTGGAGATCTGAGATCTTGTTCTTCGGCATACCACGATCCTGTTCTCACGGTTCTGTGGCGTTCTGAAAACACGTCTCTCCACCATTCATTCATGGCATTAAGCAAGCCACTCTTTGTCCTGAAATTCACATCAAGTCGTATCAATCCCTCAGACCTTGCTTCGATATCTTGTGGGGATATGGTTTCCCCTGGGCCGTCGACCTGATCGAATCTTACCCATGGTTCAAGATCTCTTCCTGAGGCAATTCGACGTGCTCCTGCGGTGGCGAATGCGGCCTCATGTTCATGTCTCGGATCACGACTCCTGTCCTTCAAACGAAGAGGGGGATCGTTGGAAAGAATTGGTATGTTATCTAATTCCCATGAGTTTATCGATCTCAAATGGCCACTATATTCCCTGAATCTAGATGGTTCGGCTTGTCTGAAAGCATAGA
>MDTB01034415.1_pt1 | contig 24954 bp, 25 predicted proteins | sample 811161 | NCBI WGS metagenome assembly MDTB01 (sample SAMN05326650, study PRJNA326480) | marine metagenome | isolation source: seawater | place: Mediterranean Sea | collected 2009
GTAAGTATTACCGAAGTCCAAAAGGCAGCCGCAATGATACCGTTCAAATTTTGTCTCCCTATCCAAGACATTCCACATATAATGGTTGTATAGAGTACAAAAAAAAATGCCACAAAAAAAAGGCACCGCTAAAGCAGTGCCTTTTTTTCGCATTTTCTTATCTAGTTAGAACGAGAAAGCAATCTTTGCTTCTGTTCCTGGCTCATAATCATCATCATCATCTTCGTCGAGATCTTCATTATAAGATACTGTCAAAGTAGCTGAGTCTGATAATGCGTATGAAAGAGCTAGCTCTGTTCCGTTGTCTGTGTCAAAATCAGCAGCTAAGCCAAAGCCACCAGCAATAGTGGTAGCTATAGCAAATTGCGTATCATCATCACTATCAGTACCAGCTGAAATTGTGGCCCCAGCTAGAGAGGTGCTCACTGAAGCTCCCCAAAAATCGCCGTCTGTCGCAGATACGGTCAATGACATGTCACCCAAAGGTACGGTCACACTCACACCAGTAGCTGAATCACCATCAACTTCCTCACTTGCCACAGAAATGGTTCCGCCCATTGCACTGCCAGAAGCTGAAATACCCCAGTTTTCGTCCTTTGAACCGATACCAAAGCTTACCCCACCTAGGTCACCGCTTATACCAAAAGATGAAGCACTGCCATCTACTGTTGCATCATCAGAGAAACCAACTGTCATTCCGCCAGTAGATGCACTTACTAATATTGCAGCTCCTGAACCATCCTCAGAAGTAAATTCATCGTCACCTAATCCTGTCAGACCATCGGTGTCAGAGTATGCTGAGTTAGCTGCTTCGACAACTTCTCCATAGTTGATTGTTGCAACTGGAGTGGTGATAGAAATATCCTCACCAGTGATTGACTCACCACCTTCCATTGCTGCACTTATTGATGCGGAATAACCACCCGCGTTGGACATAGTTACGTCCAAATCTATATCAGTATTCATGCCCTCAGCCATAACGCCTGAGCCATCGTTGTAGCTTAGTGCTGCTGATCCAGACCAAGTTACATCAGCAAATGCTGTGCCTGATAGCGCAACAAGAGCCGTAGTAGTGAAGAGAACGTGTTTCATGTTCTTGCCTCTTTGTGTTTAATTAAGGTTTACCTCATCCAACTCTTTTCGGAAGGGATGCTCCTTCTTTTCGCATATTAGTGCTTTGGTCAAGCTTACATGTACACCCAATAACTATTGTTTTTCACCGTGATGCAATACTGCCACAGTTATATGTTGTAACTTTTACTTATAAAGCCCTTGTTCGTTGCAGCTGTCTTCGCTACTACTTTTTAAGACTGGAAAAACTTGGATCACATAAAAGGTTATAATTAACGAGAATAACAAGCAACAATTATTATAAATTCGTTTCAAGGAACACAAAATGTCAAAATATAATGCAAGTGAAATTGAACCTAAGTGGCAATCCATCTGGAATGCAAATAATTTATTCAACGTATCAGACGACTACTCAAAAAAGAAGTACTACGTTTTGGAAATGTTTCCATATCCATCTGGTAGAATACATATGGGCCACGTAAGAAATTACACCATGGGAGATGTAGTAGCAAGATACAAGCAAGCAAAAGGCTTTAACGTATTACATCCCATGGGATGGGATGCTTTTGGTATGCCAGCAGAAAATGCCGCTATGGAAAAAAATATTCATCCAGCGAAATGGACATATGAAAATATTAAAACAATGCGAAGTCAACTTAAACCAATGGGTCTTTCGATAGATTGGAGTAGAGAATTTGCCACATGCGATCCAGATTATTATGGAATGCAACAGGAAATGTTTTTAGATATGTTAGAAGAAGGCCTAGCTTATCGTAAAAATGCTATTGTTAACTGGGATCCAATTGACATGACGGTTTTAGCAAACGAACAAGTTGAAGAAGGAAGAGGCTGGCGCTCTGGGGCTTTGGTTGAGCGAAAAGAGCTAACTCAATGGTTTTTCAAGATTTCAAAATACTCTGAACAATTACTCGACTCAGTTGATAAATTAGATCAATGGCCAGAAAAAGTGAAACTTATGCAAAAAAATTGGATAGGTAAGTCAACTGGGGTTGAAATTAAATTTAAACTGATAAATGCTCCAAACGATTTTAGAAACTTGGTAGTTTACACAACCAGGCCCGACACTATTTTTGGTATGAGTTTTGTAGGAGTCTCGCCCGATCATCCTCTAGCACAATATCTTGCTAAAGAGAATACAGAAATAGATGAATTTGTTAAAGAGTGTAAAAAAATTGGTAACACTGAAGAAGCCGTCGAAACAGCAACCAAAAAGGGCATTAATACTGGTATTCAAGTTTTGCATCCATTCTTAAAGGATTTTAAAGTACCACTTTTTATAGCTAATTTCATTTTAATGGATTACGGTACAGGTGCAATTTTTGGATGTCCTGCTCATGATCAACGAGATTTAGATTTTGCTAACAAATATAATCTTAAGATTTTACCAGTTGTTTGTCCTTCGGAAAAAGACAAAGACACTTTTACTATTGATAAAATTGCTTTCACTGGTTCAGGGCACCTAATAAATTCTTCTTTTCTAGATGGCAAAGATATAGATAACGCAAAAAAGAAAATTATCGAAAAGATTGAGTCTTTAGGGCTAGGAAAATCAAAAATAAACTACAGATTAAGAGACTGGGGAATCTCAAGGCAGAGGTATTGGGGATGCCCCATACCAGTTGTGCATTGTACCAACTGTGGAGTTGTACCAGAGAAAAAGGAAAATCTTCCAGTTGTTTTACCAGAAAATATAAATTTTTCTGCACCTGGAAATCCTTTAGATAGAAATACTGAATGGAGAAGAGCAAAATGCCCAAAGTGCGGCTCAATTGCCCTTAGAGAAACTGATACCATGGATACTTTCGTGGATAGCTCCTGGTATTTTGCTAGATTTACAGACCCAAAATCCAAGACACCAACTAATACTGAAAAAATAAATTATTGGATGAATGTGGATCAATATATTGGTGGAGTTGAACACGCCATCCTTCATCTCTTATATTCAAGGTTTTTTGCACGTGCGATGAGTGCTACTGGACATTTACCTGACAAAGCAATTGAACCATTTTCAGCTTTATTTACTCAAGGCATGGTATGCCATGAAACATACAGCATTTGTTCAATAAGGTTAAAAGATGTTTCAGGAACATTTAACGTTGGGGATGAAATATTAGGATCGAGAAGTAGAATAACTTCAAAAATCACCTCAGTCTCTAAAGAAAATAGTTTGACGATATTAAGACCAAAAAAATCATTCCTGTCAGAGGAAAGAATTGAAGTAAAAGAAACCAAGTCTTCTGCTACAATAGCCGGAGTTGAAAATGCTTGGTACGCACCTGATCAAGTTAAGGAAAAAAAAATAGCTGAAAACAATGTAAAGAAAGTTTTAATTGAAAGAGAGTTGCCCGTCGAGGTTGGCGGCTCTGTTAAAATGTCAAAATCTAAGAAAAATGTAGTTGATCCTATTGATATAATTGAGCAATATGGTGCTGATACAGCACGCTGGTTCGTTATGTCTGATAGCCCACCTGAAAGAGACGTAGAATGGACCAGCTCAGGCGTGGACGGGGCTTGGAAGCATCTGCAGAAAGTTTGGAAATTGGCCTCAGATATAATACAGGATAATTCACCTAATCTAAAAACAAGTGTAAATAAAATTGAGGTCGAAAAGTTAGAACGTGCTAAAAACAAAGCCATTAAGGGTGTGACTGAGGGTATTGAAAGTTTCGCATTCAATAAGTCAATTGCTAAGTTGTACGAATATACAAATTTCTTAATAAAATCTGAAGCACCAAAGACAAATAAAATTGAAGCATTGAAAATAATGGCCCTCTTAATGCAACCAATGACACCTCATTTATCCGAGGAGCTTTGGTCAGTCTTGGATAATAAAGACTTTGTTATTAAACATCCATGGCCATCGGTAGATGAAAGATTTTTGCAAGAAGCTGAAATAACTCTGCCTATTCAGATAAATGGAAAACGAAAATCCGAAATTTTAGTAGAAAGTGATTTGTCTAATGCAAATCTTGAAAAAATCGTTCTCGAGTTAGAAATAGTGCAGAAAGTTCTCAAAGGAAAAAAACCAAAAAAAATCATTGTAGTGCCTGGTAGGATAGTAAATGTCGTTTTATAGATATTTTTGGCTCATTATGTTAATCTTTGCTTTGACTAGTTCATGTGGTTTTAAACCCTTATATAAAGAGTTAAATGACAATGATAAAATCAATGGTAAAATTAATGTTGCAAGTATTGGAGGCAAAAGCGGATACTATCTAAGAGAGGAAATAGCTCGCAGGTTTGGAGAGGCTCAAAAAGATGCATATAACTTGGAAATAAAAATTAGCATCTCAAAATCAAGCAAGATAATAACTCCTGCTAATGAAATTACCAGTTATAATCTCGTAATGAATGCTGAGTATAGCCTCAAAGGAGAGGACGGAACCATAATTATTCCTAAACAAAACTTATCATCAAAAACAGGTTACAGTGCTGCCACCAATATGACTGGCTATGCAACACAAATTGCTGAAGAAGCTGCAAAAAAGCGACTATCAATTGATATCGGAAACAAGATAATCACCAGACTTTTAATTTCATCAAAAGACTGGAAAATATGAAATTAAAAAAAAATATGCTGAAAAATCGGCTTGATGTCGACGGTAGAGATATTGCATTAATTCATTTGTATGGAAGTGATAGCCATTCAATGTCAAAAACCAGGAAAAGTATAGTTACTCAATTAGCGGGAGCAAATGCAGAAGTAGAACTAAGAGTTGAACAACTTTCTGGAAATATGATAGTTAAAAATCCTCACCTTCTCTCTGAAAGATTTAAGTCTTTTAGTTTTTTTTCTGGTCCTCAAATTTTAATTATTCGTGACGCAGCCGATAACTTGACCTCAGTGCTTAAAAAATTGATGCCTGAATGGAACATTGGGGATTCACAAATAATAATGGTTTCGAATACTCTTTCCTCTCGATCATCACTTCGCCAATTTTCTGAACATGGTAAAAATTTTCTAAGCATTCCTTTTTACAATGAAGCCATGAACAGAGCTGATATTGAGTCATTAATGACTGATGCAAATCTTTCTTTTTCAACAAATAACGTTCTTGAAACAGTGGTAAATCTGGGTATGGGTTACTCCTACCAAGCCTTTTCAGAATTAATCGAAAAAATGTCGCTATATAAATTAAATGATAGCAGTCCTCTTACCTTTGAAGAATTAGAAAGGCTATCTTTCAATAGTGATGAAACCAACGACAATGAACTGATCCAAAACCTTACAAATGGGAATACCTCGGAAATGACATTAATGATAAACAAGTTATACAATCAAGGTGTTAGCCCTATTCAAATGACTATGAAAGCAAATAAGCACTTCCTTCTGTTACATAGAATTTCTATCGAGCCAAACAATTTTGAAAATATAATTAAGACAGTTTTTCCCCCCATATTCGGAAGTCGAAAAAGAGACCTTATCCAACAATGCAAAAACTGGAATCAAGATAAACTAGAGATTGCCATTAAAATATTAAGTGCAGTAGACATTAAAACAAGACTATCTCCAAAAATTCCAACAATAGAATTAGTTGAAAGAGCATTTATAAAAATATGCTATTTATATAAAAGAAATTGATTGAAGAAATTAACAATTTATTTAATATTTTTTTAACTTATGTATTCTTGCAATTGAATGGCCTACATGAGACCCCGAGGATAGACACCCAGTTAGAAGATAGCCTCCAGTGGGAGCAGTCCAATCTAACATTTCCCCAGCACAAAATACACCAGGTAAGTCTTTAAGCATTAGATTTTTGTCGATGGCACATTTAGAAATCCCTCCTGAAGTAGAAATTGCTTGATCCATCGGATAATTGCTATCTATTGAAATAGTTAAATTTTTTATTTTTTTTGCTAAGTCAATATTGTCAATTGGAAAGGGATTACAGAACTCTCTAATCAAGGCAACTTTTACAGAAGGCAAATTCAAAACTTTCCTCAAAAAATTAGTAACACTATTTTTTTGTCTCCCCTTTGAAAGTTTTTCAATCACCCTATCTATCGAGGTATCAGGCAAAAGATCAATTTTGAGTTCCTTAATTTCTTTTTCAGCCACTGTAGTAGTATAGTAGATTATTCCCCCTTCAAGACCCCTACAACTTATTATAAACTCACCCTTTGTAGTTTTGCCCTCATTAGTTATTGATACAGGCTTTATTGGCTTACCAAAAAATGGGTTCATAAAAGATGACCATTTAACTTTTAAACCCACATTTGATGAAGAAAATGGAATAATTCTTGAACTACCAATTAAATACTTGTCTAATAGTTTGACCCAAGATCCGTCTGACCCTAACTTTTTCCAACTAGCTCCACCCATCGCCAGAACAGTGGCACGCGAAGTTACTTTAAATTGGGTGTTGCCACTTATTAACCTATGAGTTTTATTCATAAGGTGTGAAGTGTCCTGAAACATATTTTCTATTCCAATCCACCTACATGAAGTTTGAATCTCCACTCCATTTTTTATTAATACATTTATCCAAGACCTAAGAAGTGGGGATGCTTTCATTTCACGCGGAAATACTCTATCAGTAGTACCAACAAATGTCTTATGACCAAGATTTTCGCAAAATTCAATTATCTCTTTTGAAGAGAAATTCCTAAGAATAGGATAAAGCCAATCATTAGAATTACCATATTGAGAAAATAAATTTTTTTTTTATTAGTGATGTTTAGACCTGATCTTCCAGCCATCAATAATTTTCTTCCCAATGAAGGCATTGCATCCACAAGCAGGACAGAGCATGCGAATTTACTCAGAACAAAGGCTGCCATTAAACCTGCAGGACCACCCCCAATTATTAAAATATCAGGTTTTAAATTTATCATTCCTTAATTCCTTCAACAGAGACAGCTTTAAACCTAGTGACTACTTTACCTTATAGCATTAATAGATTAAAACCTATTAATGATATTGTGTCTCTTAAAACCGCTATACAAAATTACCTCTAACTAACAAAAAACAATTATACAGAAGAATTAAAAATGAGCAAAAACATTAAAGATTTATCTGAGAATCTTGTACATCTTGCCAAGAAACATGGAGCCACTTCTGCTGACTCCGTTGTTATGATTGACGAGTCACTATCTATAGAAGTTCGTGATAAGGCACTTGAAAAAGCTGAACGATCAGAGACCCTGGTTTTAGGACTGAGAGTCTTCATAGATAAAAAATCAGCGTGCATTTCTGTTTCTAGTGATGACTCAGGCACGTTAACTGAAATGGCATCAAGAGCTGTATTAATGGCAAAGGAGGCTCCTTCCGATCCTTACTGTGGCTTGGCAGAGCCTGGTGAATTAGTCAAAGATTGGAACGTAGATAACCTGGAGTTATCAAATGTTACTGATATCCAAACAGAGCCTAAAGCACTACAAAAAATGGCTTTAGCAATGGAAGATGCCACGAAATCCGTAAAAGGAGTGACCCAATGTGAAAGTTCAGGTGCCAGCACCAGTTATTCAAAATTTTCTATGCATGCATCAAATGGGTTTTCTGGCGGTTATGAAAAGACTTCTTATCAGCTATATTCTAGTGCAATAGCAGGCAAAAATTCTAACATGGAACGCGATTACTCTGCTGAGTCTCGAATTTTTTTCGCTGATCTTCCCGATCCCACTCAAATTGGTAAAGAAGCCGGAGAACGGGCAGTATTACGCTTGAACGCAAAGCAACCACCTACTGGGCATTATCCTGTTATTTTTGACTCAAGAGTTTCAAGCTCATTGATTGGACACATAATTTCAGCTATTAATGGAGCCGCAATATCTCGGGGTTCAAGTTGGCTCAGAAATAAAATGCAAACGACCATTCTTCCAAGAGATCTGGACATAACCGAAGATCCTTTCAGGAAAAAGATATTTGGATCAAGACCCTTCGATGGAGAAGGTATGCCGGTTAAAAAAAGAGACTTTATAAAAAATGGAGTGTTAGAAAGTTGGGTATTAGATCTGCATTCAGCTCGCCAATTAAAATTGAAATCAACTGGAAATGCTAGTCGATCAGTCGCTTCTCCTCCATATCCATCAGTTGGAAACATTTCACTCACGAAAGGTCAGTTAACTTTTGAGGAATTACTGAAAGATATGGGTACAGGTTTGTTAATAAATTCTTTCATTGGCTCAACCATCAATAGCACCACTGGCGACTATTCACGAGGTGCTAGCGGATTTTGGATTGAAAATGGTGAAATAGCTTACCCCGTAAACGAATGTACTGTCGCAGGTAACCTCAATGATATGATAAGAAATATTTTACCTGCCAATGATATAAAAAACCATCTATCATATCTAGTTCCAAGCCTAATGATAGACGGTTTGACAATAGCTGGTCGTTAAATTCTAGCCATTCCATAAATCGTAAAAGCTCATATCCAAAGAATGTAAATTAAGAAACTTATGATGAAATTCCCAAATTTTTGGTTGCAAGCTCAAAAAAGACAACTTTTTTTCATTCTTATTTTATCACCATTTTCATTTATTTGGGCTTTGGCCACAAAGATTAAGTTTTTAATGGGAAAAAACCAGAAATTGCCAATTCCAGTAATTTGTGTCGGTAACGTAACTGTGGGAGGAAACGGGAAAACACCCACTGCTCTAAAATTGCAAAATTTGCTAACCAAAATGGGTTATAAGGCTCATATCATTAGCAGAGGTTACAAAGCAAATCTGAAAGGCCCTCATTTTGTAAACAAAGATTCTGATAGTTCATTTCTTGTTGGTGATGAGCCATTAATGATTTCTCAGTACGGTCCAAATTGGATTTCCAAAAATAGGATAAGTGGAATAAAATTGGCTGCAAAGCATGGAGCTGAAGTGGCCATCCTGGACGACGGCTTTCAGAATAATAGTTTTAGGAAAGACTTTTCAATCTTAGTTATTGATTGTGTAATTGGGTTTGGCAATGGTTGGTTAATTCCAAGTGGCCCTCTTCGCGAGTCACCTCATAGTGCTCTTAATAGAGCAGACGCAATAATTACATTAGGTACAAAATTAGAACGAAACAAGTTCCTCAAGACCTTTCCAATCTGCCTTGAAAAAATACATTTTCAGGGATCAGTAGAGGCCATTAAAAACGATAGAAGATGGAACAAGGTTAAAGTTTACGCTTTCACTGGTATTGGAAGACCCAAAAAATTCTTTGGCAAACTAGCGGAAGAAGGTGCTGTTTTAGTCAAGACTAAATCATTTTCAAATCATTCTCATTTCAATTCTAATATAATTGAAGCCTTCGTCTCAGAAGCAAAAAAATCCAATGCAATCGTTATTACTACTGAAAAAGATTACGTAAAACTACCCAAGAAACTTAAAGCAAAGATCTACGTTTATCGAATAAATATCAAAATTGAGAAACAAGCTGAATTACTGAAGCTCATAAAAGAATCCATTAATCAAGCCTCTAATTAAGAATCCTTTCTATCTCAACTTTTAAATCTTCATATGGTATATTTTTAAATACTTTTCCATTTAAAACCAAACTAGGGGTCGAAGTGATTGAGTCATCCTTACTATTCTTCTGAAACGCTTCTACTAAATCAAGTGCCTTTTCTTCGTCTTTCATACACATTAGGGTTTGCTCATTTGAAATCCCAGCTTGACGACCAATAGACATCAATGCATTCAAAATTTCTTCAGAAGAGCTACCACTAGACCATTTATCTTGCTTTTTATAAAGAAGGTTTGCGATGCCAAAATAGTTTTCAGTGCCCGCACATCTAGCCAACAAACCAGCCCATAGCCCAGGGGCATCAAAATAAACTTCTCTATAAATGAACTTTACCTTTCCAGTTTCTATGTAATCTTTTTGAAGTTTAGGCAAAACATTTTTATGGAAGTCGGCACAGTGAGGACATGTGAAGGAGGCATATTCGATGAGGGTTACCGGTGCAAATTCTTCTCCCTGTACCATCTCTACATATCTTGAGCCTTTTAAAGTTTCGGCCCCAACTAAAGAGTAATTCAAAATAAGAAAAAAAATGTAAAATAAATTCAGCCTAGCGAAACCAAAAAACATTGTCATATCTCATTCCTTCTGTTTTTTTTCAAAACTTTACTTTGTTTGTCTCTTAACAAACTACCTAATTCTTTTAATTGGTTGCGCAACTCTATATCATGTATTTTATTAATTTCAGCTAATTCTAAAGTAGCACCAGCAGAAGAGTCTTGTTTCTTGACATCTTTGGTAACAGCTGAATCAAAAAATCCTCTGGAAGTTTGCTTAATTAATATTCGATTTATTGCACTGTAACCATAAACTTTATTGACTTTTTCCTTAATTAATTCACTCTGCATCTGTATTTCTGGCCCATAAGACCCAAAAACTTCTAAAAATAGAGTTCCACCCTCAGATTTTTTGGAAAAAGAAATCCTGAGTGGATTAGTCTTTTCTCCAAGGGAAGCTCCTACCACCTCTATCCAGTGAGTCAAAATTTTTCTCTGCGAAAACCCCCTTTTCTCAAAATTTTTCTTTGTAAGGTGTTCCAAAAAAACTGATGTTTTCTTAAATCCTTCATTACTTTTTGTTTTTGTTGTCATAGTCATTAGTTTCCACGCTGTGATCGCTCTGTAAAGGAAAAATAGAATTACTATTAAATATAATTTATTGTTGATTAAAATAAATAGATATTTTAATCCATTGTTTTTTATATCCATTGAAAATAAAAGTCTGGTTAATGTGGAAAATTATTATAACTTTCAAAGCCATGCAGTATCACTTCTTGATTGGTATGATTGCAACGCCAGAAAATTACCTTGGAGAGCGCCGCCTCACTCGGTAATTAGCGGAGAAATACCCGATCCTTACCATGTCTGGTTGTCGGAAATTATGCTTCAGCAAACAACAGTAAAATCCGTAATACCCTATTTTTTAAAATTTATTTCAAAATGGTCAAATATTTTCAGCCTGGCAGAAGCAAAAGATGAAGAGATTATGGAAGCATGGGCTGGATTGGGCTATTACAGAAGAGCCAGAAATTTGATTAAATGTGCTAGATTTTTAGTAAATAATTATAACGGTATTATTCCAAAAACAGAAAAAGAATTGCTTTCATTACCTGGGGTAGGAGCGTACACGTGCTCTGCAATACTGTCTATAGCGTTTAACAAAAAGGCAACAGTTGTTGATGGGAATATCGAACGTGTTATCTCGAGGTTATTTGTTATAAGGGAACCTTTAAAAGCTTCAAAAAAGAAAATCAAAAGCTACGCGGAGGAACTTACTCCTAACGACCGATTCGGTGATTATTGCCAAGCGATGATGGATCTGGGAGCAACAATTTGTACACCTAAGAAGCCTAAATGTTCTTCATGCCCATTAAAAAATAATTGCATGGGATATAAAAAGGGAATTGCAGAACTTTTACCCATAACACTTCGTCGATCAGAAAAAAGAAGCAGATACGGTTTTGCTTTTCTTGCGATAACCCGTGACAATGATTTTTTAACAATTAGACGACCAAACGAAGGTTTATTAGGAGGTATGATATGTTTTCCATGCTCTGAATGGCTAGAGACTAAAGCAGAAGAATTCTACCCCCCATTTAGTGCAGATTGGATAATTACAGGAGCCCTAGTTACCCATACTTTCACACACTTTAAGTTAAATTTAAGAGTAGTTAAAGCATACATTGAAAATGCTCCTGAGGGATATCAAAAGAACAGTCTTGAAACCTTTGATACAAGTTCTTTACCAGCATTAATGAAAAAAGTTCTCATCAGGGGTATCTCCGTAACCTAAAAATTGGTTTCAACTCTAATTTTTTGTCTTAAAACATCAATTGGAATTTTATTTCCTTTGTTTGAAAAACACCAATAAGTCCACCCATTACAAGAAGGCGCTCCTTCCAAAATTGCACCTACTTGATGAATTGATCCTCTCGCATCGTGGGCAATAACTGTACCATCTGCTCTTACTTTAGCAACGTGCCTACCATTTAAAGAGTGGAGTTTCTGACCTGGCCTTAATAATCCACGCTCCACTAATACTCCAAAAGGGATCCTAGGCTCTGATCGTTTGTTAGCAGTTGTAGACAAGCTTTCAGCATCAAACTTTTTTGTACACTTAAGTCGCTTCTTTGCTACCTCAATGTATTTTTTATCTTTTTCAAATCCAATATATCTTCTACCCAATTTCTTTGCAACAACCCCGGTAGTGCCAGTGCCAAAAAAAGGGTCTAAAACAACATCAGCTGGTTTTGTAGATGCTAACAAAATTCTGTGAAGTAAAGCCTCTGGTTTTTGTGTTGGATGTGCCTTACTTCCATCAAGATTTTTTATCCGTTCTCCACCACTACAAATAGGAAAAAGCCAGTCAGATCTCATCTGAATTCCCTCATTCAATTGCTTCAAAGACTCATAATTAAAAGTATATTTTGAACTGTCGGATTTGGCAGCCCAAATTAATGTTTCATGAGCATTAGTGAACCGCTTACCACGAAAATTAGGCATAGGGTTTGACTTACGCCAAATTACATCGTTTAAAATCCAATAACCAAGATCTTGTAATGAATTACCAACGCGAAAAATATTATGGTATGAGCCTATCACCCAGATGGTTCCATCATCTTTCAGGATCCTCTTAGCCGACTTAAGCCAATCATATGAAAATTTATCATAATGTTTGAAGCTATTAAATTTATCCCATTCATCAGTGACGGCGTCAACTTTTGAGTTGTCAGGCCTATGCAAATCACCTCCCAATTGTAAATTATATGGGGGGTCTGCAAAAATCATATCTACAGACTGATCGGGTAAATTATTCATTAATTCAATACAATTGCCTTGATGCACATCATTAACGGGTAAGTTATTGGATGGTAATCTATGAATATTCACTTTAATTGCCTCTATTGGTTTCAATTTAATGTGAACATGAGTCAAAAGTGATTCGACGTCAATTTATTTTTTTTATCAAATACTTATTTTAATATCTTAACACAACATGTTGTGTATTGGTTTGAAGGAACGCCTATGCTCAGGTGTAACTCCAAGCACTTTTAAAGCTTCTTGATGATACTTTACACCATATCCAAAGTTTTTTTCCCATCCATAGCCTTTGTAACTTTCTGCGAGCTTTTTCATATGATTATCTCTGGTAACCTTCGCAACAACTGAAGCTGCTGAAATTGCCGGAATCTTACCATCACCCTTGATGATTGATTTTGCCTCACAAGGAAATTTGTCTGGCACCCTGTTCCCATCTATTAATGCAAATGACGGGACAGTTTTTAGATTTTTAAAAGCTCTGACCATCGCTAAGAACGTAGCCTGAAGAATATTATATTGATCAATCTCTTTTACGCTAGCAAAACCAATTCCGACATCAGCTGTTACCAATATTTTTTTATAGAGTTCAAATCTTTTGTTTGGAGATAATTTTTTTGAGTCATCTAAACCTCGCAAGTTATAATTTTTTGGTAAACATACAGCAGAAGCCACCACCGGCCCAGCCCAAGGGCCTCTTCCAGCTTCATCAACTCCACAAAAGCCCTTAAGAAGCTTATCGCCGCACGAAATCAATTTGTTTCCTCAAATTTTTTTGTTTAGCATTTTTTACATTGTAAAAAGCTTTACATATCATAATTTTTATTCAATATGTATATAAAATATTAAAAAAATAAGGGATCAGTAATGAAAAAACTTCTTAGTATTGGACTTTTGACACTGTTTGTTTCGAATTGTCAGACCGCTTATCTTACGGATCAGGGTGAACGACTTTTAGGAAACGTGGCCTCAGGATGTATTTTTGGAAAAGTTTTTTTTGATGACTGCAAAGCGGGAGCAGCGGTAACTGGTGCAGCGACCATAATAGATAACCAAAACTAGAACTAAAATTATTTTTATCTTCAAGGCTTGGTGGCGATCCCGACAGGACTTGAACCTGTAACCTGCCCCTTAGGAGGGGGCTGCTCTATCCAGTTGAGCCACGGGACCGAAAGAAACAAATGTTAATGAGCTATTAAATAGCTAATTAAGTTAACCAAAGCAATAATAACAAAATGAAGAGAATACTTAAAATAAAACCGAGTAAAATTCCACCCACCAAAGCTGGCAGACGCCTTCTATGAGGTTTGAACGGTTGAGAGTCTAATGCATGTCTCAAACTTTTCTCCAACAAATAAGGTAAATGAGGACCAAATCGACCCAATGACTTTATAGTTGCAACAGCATCTCTGGCAATTGCCTTAGGGCCTAAATTCTCTTTGATATAATTTTCTACTACCGGTCGTGCAGTCTCCCACATATTCATATTTGGATCAATACTTCGAGCAACTCCTTCTACTACTACCATGGATCGTTGCAATAAAAGAAGCTCTGTGCGGGTGGCCATTCCAAAACGTTCAGTAACATCAAACAAGTGAGCTAAAAGTCTAGCCATGGATATCTGTTTTGCTTCTATCCCAAAAATTGGCTCTCCTACCGATCTCAATGCTTGAGCAAAAGCTTCGACGTCCTGATTTTCAGGTACATATCCAGCTTCGAAATGTACCTCAGCAACTCTTCTATAATCTTTTTGCAAAAAACCCATTAGAATTTCAGCATAAACTCTTCGCGTATATGAATCTATACGTCCCATAATACCAAAGTCCAAAGCTACTAAATTACCGTCAGAGTCTAGCTTTAAATTTCCCTGATGCATATCACCATGAAAAAATCCATCTCTTAAAGCCTGCCTAAGGAAAGACTGGATAATCAAAGTCGCTAGCGACACCATATCTGTATTTTGTGTATTCAAGGCTTTCAAATTTCCTAAAGGTACTCCATCAGACCATTCAGTTGTTAAAACTCGTCTGCTGGATAGCTCCCAAAATACAGATGGCACCTTAAATTTTTCATCATTTTTTGTGTTCGATAAAAATTCTGCTGCCGCTGCAATTTCCATTCTGAGATCTAGTTCTGCTTTCACTATTCCCTCAAAATGTTTAATCACAGCTACAGGTTTAAGTCTGCGTGAAGATTTTGAAAAAAGTTCAATGATTCTAGCTACTAGATAAAAGGCGTCTACATCCTTTAAAAATGCTTTTTCTACTCCTGGTCTAAGCACTTTTATCGCTACTACTTGACCAGTTTTTTTAACGATCGCACGATGCACCTGTGCTAACGAAGCAGCAGCGATGGGCTCACTTATGCTAGAAAAAATTTCAGTAGCTACTATCCCCAACTCATTTTCAATAATTTCTATCGCCAAAGATTGTGAAAATGGCGGGAGAGCATCTTGTAAAACTTTGAGTTCATCAGCTAAATTTTTACCAACCACATCTGGCCTAGTAGACATAAGCTGCCCAAACTTGATATAGGCAGGTCCTAACGCAGTCAATGCTCGTAGTATTGGGGGTGATTGAGAGTCACCTTTTAAACCAATTAGTTTAAATGGAAGACCTATTACCTTGGCAGCAATTTTTAAAGATTTAGGAGTATTTAATGCCTCAAGGGCAATATTCATGGCTCCTGAACGTTCAAAAGTAGCACCAGTTCTAATTAATCGCCAAATATTATGAGGACCTCTCATTTAAATTTTCCACCCTGAATGAAGAGCGACTATTCCTAAACTCAAGTTTCTATATTTTACCCCCAGAAAACCAGCTGATTTGATCATGGCAGAAAATTTTTCTTGGTCAGGAAACTGCCTTATACTTTCGACCAAATATCTATAGCTGTCCATATCTCCTACTACCAGTTCTCCCATGCGCGGAATTAAACTAAATGAATATTTGTCATAAATTAGCCTTAAAACGTCATTTGGTATTTTACTGAATTCAAGGATTATTAATCGTCCACCAGTACGCAAGACTCGATAGGCTTCTCTTAGAGCATCTTCAATTTTGGTCACATTTCTTATCCCAAAAGAAATAGTGTAGGCATCAAAGCAATTATCTGGAAACGGTAGATTCATGGCATCACCGCATACCCATTTAACGTTACTTTTCCATTTATTTTGGTTAAATCTTTTTCTCCCTTCATTAAGCATATTTTCTGTCAAATCTAAAATAGTTATATCTGCCTCTCCAGCTGCACGCTCGAGAAACCTTAAACTTATATCACCCGTACCACCAGCTACATCCAACAACTTTTGGCCAGATCTTGGTGCAAGCCAATCCATCATGGCATCTTTCCAAATACGATGCATGCCTAGACTCATAAAATCGTTCATCACATCGTATTTTGAGGCTACACTCTCAAAAACTCCATGCACTCTTCTAATTTTCTCCGACTCTGGCACCGTTTTAAAACCAAAATGTGTGGTGTTTTTATCTTTCATCCAAGTCTTTCCAAGTTAATTCCATTTAACAATTTTGAAAATTGCCATAGTGGCTGATATTTTTCAAAATTGACCATTAAAAATTAAAATATTTATTTTAGTTTTCCCAAAAAAGCGAGTTTCTATAAGTTCAAAGCCTGACGGCACTTTTATAGCCGAATTCTCCTCCCATACAACTATACAACCTTTTGATATCCAATGTCCCTGACTCGCTGAAATTAAAGCCAATTCACCCAAGCCTTTATTATACGGCGGATCCAAAAAAATTAAACCGAAACTTTCATCTAGATTTCTTCTCAGCTTAGTAGCATCACCGTGAAAGACTTTTACCTCCTCTCCCAAATGAAAATTCGCAATATTCGTCTTTAATATTTTAAGAGCACTTCTATTTAACTCCACAAAACATGCTTTATCAGCCCCCCGAGAAAGTGCCTCTAGCCCTAAAGAACCTGTGCCTGAAAATAGGTCTAAAACCCTATTCCCTGCAATATTAGGATAAGGCCCATGGATCAATATATTGAATAAACTCTCTTTAACTCTATCAAGTGTCGGGCGAAATTCCTTAGTTTCAACCTGACTACCAATATTTTCAAGCTTCTTTCCTCGCCACTTCCCGCCAACTATTCTCATTCACAAATTCTTCAACAATTTTTTCAAATCATAAGTCTTATTTGCAACCAACCCAATGTCTGGTGATAAACCTTGCTCAATTAACCTCTTACCAATCATATATGAAGCTGGGTCATTCAATGCATCAACTGAAATAAGTTTATTTCCTTGAAAATACCAATGCGATGTGCCCTTCTCAGATTCTCTATGAACGATCTCATCATAACCCCAATTGTGACCTGCCATTTGCAATTTAGTATCGTATTGATCCGACCAAAACCAGGGTTTTGCTATGTAGCAGGCCTGCATTCCCATGGCTGTTTTAGCGGCAATTTTTGCTTGATCAATAGCATTACCAACAGATTCTAATCTCAGCCGTTTCCCATTGTGTAGAAAGTTTGTACAATCCCCAACACCCAAAATGTCTGGATCACTGGTAACACATTTTTCATCAACCTCAATCCCATTGAAAGTTTTTATACCCGCATCGGTGGCAATATTATCATTCGGACTAGATCCTATTCCTACGATTGCAAAATCGCCTTTAACCAGACGTCCATTCTTTAACCTTGTGCCAACGAATACTCCATCACTATCGACAAATTTCTCTATTTGTGCCTTCTCTATTATTTTTACGTCATTTTCCCGATGCAACTTTCTAAAGTAATCTGAAGTAAATTCACACGAAACTCTATTTAAAATTCTATCTGCAGACTCTATGATAGTAACTTCCAAACCTATTTTCCTTGCAATCGCCGCTGTCTCTAAACCTATATACCCGCCTCCTATAATCACAAGCTTTCTGCCACTGACGAATTCAGGTCGTATCTTTTCCACATCTTTTATATTACGTAATGTGTAAACTCTTAACAAATTTGCATTAATATCGATAGGTAAATGTCTTGCTCGTGCACCCATCGCTAGAAAAAGCTTATCATAATCATAAGCTTCCTCATTTTCTAACACTATTTTTTTTTCGGCCCTATCTATCCAAGTTACTTTCGATGAAACTTCTAACTGAACATTTTGACTTTTATAAAATTGGTATGGTTTATAATATAATCTTTCTTCAGGGAATTCACCAAGCAAAAATTTCTTTGACAAAGGTGGCCGCTGATAGGGAACTGTTCCCTCTTCTGTGAATAATATAAGATTATGCCTGCAACCCAGAGCCTTTAAATTTTCAATAATCGAAAAACCCGCTTGACCTCCCCCTACAATAATCATTTGTTTCATATTTTTACCAATCAACTAAATTTAAATCTCTGAAAGTATACTTACTTGACGTTTAACTCAATCTGCCTCATCAACATCAGGTAACTATCATTCAAGGAGAATCCAATGAAAATATCAATAGGTAAAAAACTTCCTGATGCTAGATTAATAACTTCTGGTCCGAATGGTCCTGATCAAATATTTCTCTCAAACTTAACAAGAGGAAAAAAAACTATACTTTTAGGAATGCCTGGGGCATTTACCTCAACATGCTCTAATGAGCATTTACCAAGTATAATCCGAAATGCTCAAAAAATACGAGACACCGGTATTGATGAAATTATTTGTGTAGTGGCAAATGATATACATGTTGTTAATGCTTGGGACCTACAAACTGGAGCTTCAAATGCTGGAGTCAAAATACTAGCAGATCCAGGCTCCGAATTTATAAAAAAAACTGGTCTGGAATTTTCTGCACCTGACGTTGGATTTTTTAATAGATTCAAAAGAGTTTTCATTTTTGTTGATGACCAAATTATAAAATATATTCAGCTAGAGGAAAAACGCGGATCCTGTACGTTAACTTCTGGTGAAACAATTTTATCAATCATTAAGGCTCTTTAAAAAAGCTCATCCATCTTGATAGCTAGAGAAATATCTAATTTACTAAGCCCACCAACATCATGGGTAGTCAAGATAACTTCAACTTTGTTGAAAACATTCTGCCACTCTGGATGATGATTCATTTTTTCAGCCGATATTGCTACTTTAGTCATCCAACCAAAAGCTTCCACAAAGTTTTTAAAAGAATAGACTTTTTTTATAGCATCCCTATCTAACACAAAACTCCAACCATTCGCTAATAGTTTCTTCGTTTGTACTTTGCGTTCTGAATCATCTAATTTTTTTTCCATTTAAAATTCTCCTTTTTCTTGAAGGGGGTTTCCGTATTAAGCATTGCAAATTGGTCACGAACTATAGTCTTCTCCTGATTCAAAAAGTTATCAACTGCATTTGAAAAGTTTTCATTTTCAAACCAGTGAGCAGAATGTGTAATTGCTGGAACATAACCTCTTGCCAGCTTATGTTCACCTTGGGCTCCTGCTTCGATCCGTTTCAGTCCATTCTTCAGAGCATAATCTATGGCTTGATAATAACACAATTCATAATGTAAACACGAATGTTCTTCAGTTGCACCCCAATATCTACCAAATAGAGTATCACCACCAATAAAATTTAAAGCCCCTGCGATAGGATTATTATCTTTTATAGCTAGAACCAAAAGAATGTCATTCCTCAATTCATTATTAAGAATTTCAAAAAAAGACCGTTTCAGATATGGAGTGCCCCATTTTCTTGCACCAGTATCTTGATAGAATTCCCAAAATTTGTCCCAATGCTTGGCCTCTAATTGATCTCCCGATAACTGTATTATCTTACCTCCAAATTGGCTTGCTACTTTTCGTTCTTTACGTAACACTTTCCTCTTTCGTGAAGAAAATCTCTCTAGATAATCCTCAAAATCCACATAACCTTCATTGAACCAATGAAATTGTAAGCTTTCACGGCTCAAAAAGTTGAACTTCTTAACTAATTTTGTTTCATTATGAGTACAAAAAGTAATATGGATTGACGAGATGTTATTTTGTCTCGCAAGGGCGGTAGCTCCCTTTATCAAAGCGTTAACCCCCTCATTCTCAAAGCCTGGCTTAGTTAGAAAGCGTCTTCCAGAAACTGGTGTAAATGGAACCGCTCCTTGTAATTTTGGATAATAATTTCCCCCAGCCTGAGAATAAGCATTTGCCCAGCTGTGATCAAAAATATATTCACCTTGTGAATGAACTTTAATGTAGAAGGGCATTACAGCTATTACTATCTCTCCTTTTTGTACTATTATATGATTAGGAATCCAACCTGAAGCCTCACCCACTGAGTCACTCTCCTCTAATGCACTTAAGAATCTAAATGTAGTGAATGGATCTAGTGGTCTATTTTGACCAATGTTTTCTGGACACGCACAAGCGTCCCACTCAAATTGCTCCACTTGGTTAATACGATTTATGAATTTAATTTTTAATTTTTCCATATTACTTGTTACTATAATGAGTTTCTTGATGACAACTAAGAGCGGTAAATCCTAGTCGTAAAAGCAATCAAATTTTTGCTTCAAAGCCTTCAAAAGTTATATTCGACGCTATTTCTAAAGACTTCACGGCAACTTCCATATTTCGAACGGTCCAGCACAAAATTTCAATGTCTAAATCTTTCTGTTTTGTTATAATTGAGTTTTTTAAATCTCTAAAATCATGAGAAATAAAACTTACTTTCAGTGGTGTGGAGTAATTAATTTTTTTTAGAGATAGTCTGTATGATTCGGACAAATTTGGCCACTCTTTATTAGAAAACTGGTCAGTAACCAATCCGCGGGGAATATGGGGTATTAGATTTCCTACATGAAACACTGAAAATGGATTATATGACATTATAGCTACTAGTCCTGTGTAGTTCTTGAGAGAATCTGCAACTTTTTTTTCCAGCAACCCTATTTTAGACCCTAAACCAGAGTCTTGAGTTTTAATTTCAAAAAAAATTGGTACTCTCCCATTTACTAAATCCAAAATCTCATTAAGTGAGGGAATTCTCTCACCATTTGGTAACAAAAATTTTCTTACATCTGTATAGCTGGTTTCCCGTAATTTCATATCTTGGCCCACAAGCCGTTTTAAATCGTAATCATGATAAGCTAGTGGAAACCCGTCTTGAGTTATTTGCAAATCAATTTCTATTGCATAGCCCATATCAATTGCTGCCTCCACAGCAGATAATGAGTTTTCAGTCCTTCCCTTGCCAAAAAGTTGCCCGCAATCATGATATCCTCTGTGAGCTATCGGGGCTTTGAAAAAATCTTTATGCATTAATACTTTTTTTAGATTGCTTGTTTTTAAAAATTCTTTAACCAATTTGAAAGATGCCATCTACTTCTACAGCCACACCTAATGGCAGTGAAGAGCATCCAACTGCAGCTCTCGAATGATGTCCCATATCTCCAAAAACCTCAGCCATAAGATCGGAGGCCCCGTTAATTACTTGGGGATGCTGTTCAAAGTCAGACGTAGCATTAACAAACCCTCCTAATCTTATAATTCCAGTAATCAAGTTTAAATCACCATTACAAGCCTTTTCTAATTGGGCGATTAAGGCTAGTCCGCAATGACGTGCAGCCTCATAACCTTCCTCTACTGTCATATTAAGACCCAATTTACCTTTAATTAGAGTTTCACCATTTTTAGCGATTTGACCAGATACAAAAATCATGTTGCCAGACCTTTTGAATGGAACATAGTTTGCTGCTGGAGCTGGAGCTTCTGGTAAATTAATGCCTAATGATTTGATTTTATGATTTATGTTTATAACCATAGTTTTTTCCACTTCTCAATTGAATTAATTTTTTAATGCTAAATTCATTTCCCTTTTACTACAAAAAGTACTACTACAATGGAACTGATTAGTTGCAGCACCTTCAAATTAGAGTACACTTGTCTTTTCAGAAGGTACTCTACACTAGTGAGCTAATATATATGAGATTCTTTGTAAATTTATTTTATATTTTTAATGGAAGTTTTATGAATTTCTGGATGGAACTGAAACGGATGCAAATTGCAACTTTCATTTTTATATTTTCTATTCTTTTCTCTCTAAAAGCTTATGCAGAGAGAACTAATGAGGCAGAGTTAATTGTTAATCTTGTTGGTAACTCTATCATCAAAATTGTGGATGACGAAGCCTCGATCACCCAGAAGCAAGATAATCTAAAAGTACTAATGACTCAGTACGCTGATCTCAATACAATCTCTCGAGCAGCCTTAGGATCTTCATGGCGAAATCTAGATGCATCCAAAAAAAAAGCTTTTGTGAAAGCTTTCAGTAATTATTTAATAAAGAAATATGGTTCACAATTTAGCGAATTTAGTGGAGCTAAAATGATAATCTCTAAAACTTCAGATGTAGGTAAGCGAGGTGTATTAGTGTTTACTAGATTTATGATGCCTGGAAGCACTCCAATTGCAGTAAAGTGGCAACTATGGGATGGAACTGGCAATTTAAAACTAATTGATATTATTATTGAAGAAATTTCTATGCTTACCATGGAACGCGAAGAAATTAAAAATCGACTACAGAGAAATAAAAGGTCCGTAACAAAACTAATAGAAGATCTCAATTCACTCCGTTTTTAAAATTTAGTCACTTGAAAAAAATTTCAGCATTCGTTCTAAAAAATTTCCGCTAATTTCTTCTTTTTTCAAAAAAGGTTTTTCATGAGAGTTTAATGAAAAAAATTGATTAAAAGTATCCGATTTAATAATTGGGAGGCTATCAGGTTGTTCTTTATGAATTTCAAGCATTATCCTTTTCCAAATTTGAGCAGGAATATTACCTCCAGTTACTCCTTTCAAAGGAGTATTGTCGTCATAACCAACCCAAACCCCAGTAATGTATTTTGAAGTGAAACCAACAAACCAAGCATCTTTAGAATTTTGGGAAGTTCCAGTTTTTCCTGCTATATCCCAATCCAGAATTTGGGCATCCCCACCTGTTCCTGACAAAATGACTTGCCTCAACATTGTAATCAGTGCACGAGAAGAATGTACGCTAATGGCTCTTACACCCGGTAAGTTTTGCGATTTCATTAGAATTTCATTGCTATCCCTGAGTCGTAAATCATACCAGCCTACAGGATCGACTCGCCTACCAAGGTTTAAGAATCCAGCGTACGAGGAAGTAAGGTCAATCAATGATACCTCAGAACTACCCAAGGCGATCGCAAGATTAGATCCAATCCGGGACTTTATACCAAGTTTCTGGGCAATCTCCTTCACATTTTCTGGGCCTACCTTACTAGCCAGTTGAACTGCAACAGAATTTGCAGATTTAGCTAATGCTTCAGTCAATGAAATATTCCCAAAATATTGATCTCTGTAGTTCTTAGGAGTATAGACTCTAGAGATAGAGTCCTGGAATTCTACCCGCTTATCTTTAATCATGAAATTAGGAGAATAACCAAATTCTAGAGCGGTCACATATACAAATGGTTTAAAAGCAGAACCAGGTTGCCTAAGAGACTGAGTCGCCCTATTGAATTGCCCAGTCAAGTTTTGACTGTTTCTACCCCCAAGCATGGCAACGACTTCTCCATTAGGTCGCATCACAACTACAGCAACCTCTGCCCTGGAATCTTTTTTAATTTTCGTTTTAAATACTTTACTTATACTTTCATGAACCGCAATTTGTACTTCGGGATCAAAAGTAGTGCTTATCAATATATCCTCAGTTGTATTCAAGGTAAGGCTATTGGGAGCTTGCGACATAACCCAGTCAGCAAAGTGGGATCCTATTGCAAGATTTGCGTTTTTAGATAAATTGGCTGGTTGCTTTAAGGCAAGATCGACTTGACTCTTGGTTAAAAAATTTTGATTGGCCATAGAACGAATGACTATCTTTGAACGATTCTGTGCCCTCTTTAAGTTACTTGTAGGAGCATACCTGGATGGGGCTGATAACAATGAAGCTAACATTGCAGCCTCGGAAACATTCACATTTTTAGCTGATTTATTGAAATATCGTTGCGATGCAGCTTCAAAACCAGTGGCACCCGCTCCCAAATAAACTCTGTTTAGATAAATTGAAAGAATATTTGACTTCGTAAACTTTATTTCCAGTGCCAAAGCAAATGGGACCTCCAAGATCTTTCGGGTTAAAGATCTTTTCCTACATTCAGATTCAGATTTGTTTTTTTCATTCAACAGACATAAAAGCTTAGCTACTTGCTGGGTTATAGTTGATCCACCATGACCTGAGAAAGGTCCTCGGCCTTCCAGTAGGTTAATTCGTATTGCTCCCAGTATTCCTCTTATTGAAACACCAAAGTGTTTATAAAAACCCCTATCCTCAGTGGCTATAATTGCATTTATTAAATTCTTGTTAGCATTTTCACTGGTCAAAGATCGATCAAACTGATCACCTCTCCAAGCAAAATTTTCATTATTTCGATCTAATAATGTTACCGAACCTCTCTCTCTTCCATCCAACAGATCTTCATACGGTGGCAACTTGTAATAGAAATAAATGATGCTAGTGAGAAAAATACAAAAAAACATAATAACAAGTCTAATAAATATCCAGGCTAATATTTTAGAGGATAACTTTAAAATTAAGGATCCTAAATTAATGCCTTTTTTGTAGAGTTTAGTGCTACTCCTTTTTACGTTCCCACTCTTATTCTTACTCATTTATTTTCTCAATAAAGATAGCTAGTTTATTAATCAAAGCTTAAAAGTCCCAGAAGTCATTAGTTAGAAACTAAAAAATGGTTATTTTTTGCACAATTATTCCAGAGTGTTTATTTTTTAGACAAAAACTGAAAATAGTTAAGTTTAAAGTTAGCTACTGCTTTCGTAAAGTCATTTATTTTGGAAGTAAAGGTTAATCAAATCAATTTTAATTTAGGAGATTCTATGAAACTCATAATAGCAGTTATAAAACCTTTTAAGCTGGAAGAGGTAAGAGAAAGTCTTACCGAAATAGGTGTTCAAGGATTAATGGTTTCGGAAATAAAAGGCTATGGTAGACAAGCTGGCCATACTGAAATCTACAGAGGGGCCGAATACGTTGTTAATTTTGTTCCTAAAATCAAGTTGGAAATGGTGATAGCCGATGAAGACGTTGGCAAAGTGGTTGAGACTTTAGCCAGCAAGGCAAAAACTGGAAAAATTGGGGAC
>MDTB01213061.1_pt1 | contig 24946 bp, 28 predicted proteins | sample 811161 | NCBI WGS metagenome assembly MDTB01 (sample SAMN05326650, study PRJNA326480) | marine metagenome | isolation source: seawater | place: Mediterranean Sea | collected 2009
AATTTGATTTATGCATAAACAAATAATTAAATATATTGGAATAATTAAAATAAACAATCTTTGAGTACTTAAAGTTGACAAAATATTTATATTAGCAGAATTATAATAATAAACAGATGAAAATAATTGAGGAATAAAACATATAAAAAATAAAAAAAGAATATCAAAGTATATAGATTTAAATTTATTTTTTGTATTAACTAATTTTGAAATTAAAAATATTAATCCTATTAAGAAAATTAAAAAAAATATAATATTGATTAAATTAAATCTAAAATCTGCAGATATAAAATTTGCATTGTCTGATGTAAATTTATAAGTATTAAGATTTAAAAGACTATCAAAAATTATATTTAAGTTAATTGAAATATTTTTTAAAAAATTAATTGAATTGTTTGATTGTTCCGTAAGTAGTGTTTCGCCTGTACCAAAACCAAAAAATAATTTTAATGGATGAAATGTATATAAAGTATTAGTATAGGAAGAAATAGAAAGTAAAAAAAAAAGTAATTAAGAATACAAAAAAAATAAAGAATAAAAAATTTACAAAATTAGCAAATTTTTTTTTATTATTAAATTTAAAATAAATTTGACAAATATAATAAATAAAAATTGCTAATCCAATCGCCTTTGTTACTGCATAGTGCAGAAATAATATATAAAAAGGGATAATTAAAAAATATGATTTTTTATTTACACCATAAAATTTAATTGATTGAAGTCTTTCAATCATGAAAGTAAATGCAAATATACTTGGAAACAATATTGTCATTGAATTCTGAAAATGATTAAATACAGGATTTAAAATTAATAAAATTGAAACTAAAAATGCAGAGAAAACATCAAAATATCTTTGTGAGATTATAAAAAAAAATAATATAGTAAGATATGAAAAAAAAATATTAATTATCCTAAAATTAAATAAATTTATCTTTAAATTAAAAAACTCTATCAATAATCTACTAGAATCCATAAAGGCCTGACCAACATCTCCTAAATTAGCTCGAGGAGAAACTTCTAAATTAAAAAAATTTTCTTTTGGGGCAAAAATATTAAAATAATTTAAACTTTCCCATATACCAAGGATAGATGATCCTTGGAATAAATATGAAAAAATAATAAAAATAATACTAAGTGATAAAATTGAAAGATTAACTTTATAGAATTTTGAATCCACTAACTTCTTTTGGATATATTAATTTCAAGTTTATCTAGAATTTTATGTAATAACTCAATAGTTGATGGTTCATTTAATAACTCTCTAATTTTCATTTCAATTGGCTCATAGATAAAAAGCATTAATAAAAATAATAATAATGCTGTGAAAATGAAATTTGTAATTAAGTTTAAAATAAAATAAAGTATTTTTGAATTTATAAATTTACTAATATTAATTGATTTACTACTGATCGCTATAGGTAATTTAATATTATTTTTATTACAAAATTCTAAATATTCATCTCTTTTTTTTGTGCACAATTTAAGTGCTTCAATTTCATTATCTGAATTTATAATTATTCCTAATTCTTGAATTTCAGCAATATATTTTGAATTTTTTCTTACAATAATGATCTCGTAATTATTCAATTTTTTTACCAGCAATATAATACTGTCCCCCTAAAAATAATTTTTTTAACAAAAATTCGTATTTTCTAAAAAATTTAAGAAAAGAAGGAAAAAATAGAGTGTATCCACTGTCATATATTTTTAGATTATTATATTTAAAATAATTAAGTAATTCTTGAAAAAAAATTAAATCCACACCTTGATCATATTCACATTTTGATACAAGTTTTTTAGTTATAAAATTGCGTGGGTTATGCTCAAAAATAATTATACCGCCTCCTAATTTTAAGCTATTTTTTATTTTATAAAGAATTTTATTTCTTTCACTTTTATCTATATGATGAAATACACCAGCTACAAAAATAAGGTCAAATTTATAATTTTGTAATTCAGATAAATTGATTGTATTCAAATAAGGATGATTTTTTTTAGCAATTTTCAAGCTTTCAATCGACAAATCTGTTCCATAAATTTTTGAACTTGGATATTCATTTTTTAAATAAGGTATGCATAACCCAATACCACAACCATAATCTAAAATTTTTTCTGGAGATTTAAAAATATTTTTTGTAATTTTGACTTTATATGAATCAAAATAATCTCTAGTCTTATTAAAGAAATTTAGATTTGTCTGGGTAATTTTTATATAATCTTTGGCATAATCATCAAAATTAATATTTTTATTCATTATCTTTATTCTTAATTATTATTTCATCAATTATATAGTCAGGCTTCTTAGATATTATAGTAAATATTCTAGTAATTAAAAACAAAATAATTGAATTTAAAAGCATAATCGTAGATCCAAAAAATAAGTTAAAAATTGCTAATTCAGACCAGCCAGGAATTATGTTTCCTATAAAGTACTGATATATTATATAAATTATATAAAATAATGAAAGAAAGAATAATAATAAGGCAATAATAAATGTAAATAGATAAACTTTAGTAGTGTAATAATACAAACCTGTTAATGCCAGTTCTAATTGTCTAATTAAATTATAGCTTGACTTCCCGTGTGATCTTTTGTTTGGTAAATATTCTAAATAAATTTTATTGTATCCAGACCAATGAATGAATCCTCTTATGAAATTGTTTGAAAATTTAGAACCTATTATTTGATCTCGTACTCTTTTGGTGATTATATAAAAATCTGATGAGCCCTTTTTTAAATCTATATCAGTCAAATTTCGAAATAAACTATAAAAAAAAGAAGATAGAATTCTTTTAAATAAATTTTCATATTTCCCGTAATTTTTCTTCATCTGAACAATATCAATATTGATATCAGAAATATTATTAATCATATTTTTTAAAAGACTTGGATCATGTTGTAAGTCTGTATCCATAATTATATAAAAATCAGCGTCTGATTTTAATAGTCCAGCATGTATTGCATTTTGGTGTCCAAAATTTTTTGTAAAATTTATTATTTCAGTTGTGTGTTTTGATTTTTTATGTACTTCAAATAGTTTTGTTTTTGAATTATCTGAACTACCATCATTGATATAAATTTTTTTAAAATTACAATTATTAATCCTATCTAACTCAGTTTCTAATTTGCTATTAAATTTGTTTATATTTTTACCTTCATTAAATACAGGTAAAATTAGATTAATACTAAATTTTTTCATATAACTTAATACCATCTTTAAATTTTAAAAAATTAAATTTAATTGTTTTTTTTATAAATTTATTACTAATAGGTCTGTAACCATTATGAGGCATGGGTGTCTTTCTTTTATTGAAAATAATTTTAGACTTTGAGCCAGTTGTCTTGATAATTAATTTTGCTATTTCATAAAAGCTTATTAATGAACCTGAACAAACATTAAATTTATCATTTTTTTTAGTTTTGCATATCTTGTAAATACTATTTACAACGTCACTTATATGAACATGATCTCTTAACTCTTCACCTTTGCCAAATAAATTAATATTTTGATTTTTTTTAGCAAGTCTATAAAAACTATTTGGACCATAACCGTTATGTGGATCATTGAATCCATAGATTAAAGTTGGTCTTATAATAGTTATTTTATTAAAATGTTGTTTAAATAATTTTTCTCTAGTCAAATGCATAAGGCCATGAAGATTATCTGGAGATGTTTTTGAATATTCATTCAAAGAGTTGTTTGAGTCACTATAAACAGCGTCTGAGCTTATATAGATAAATTTTTTTATTTTTATTTTCTTAATATTATCTATGAAATTACAAGCCATATCGATATTTTTGTTAAAAGAAACAATATCTTTTACAGGTGCTAAAGCTGAAATAAAGATTACTGTGTCATTATTTTTAAGTAAATTTTTTATTTTTTTAGATTTAATTTTATTTGTTAAATCAATTTTAGATTTTGGAATTGAAATAAAATTTTGATTTTTTTTCTTTAAAATATTTATAAGATTTGAAGCAATAAAACCATTAGAACCAAAGATAACTATTCTATTTTTATTTTTGTTTAAAATTTTCATTTAATTTAATAATGATTTGTAAAATATTTTATTTTTATTAAAATTTATACCCTCAAGAATATTAAAAGGATCAATAATTCCTTTTAATGATATATTTTTTTCTAACGATTTTTTTTTAATCTCTTTAAACTCATCCCAATCATTTAAAATTAATAATATATTAGACTTTTCAATTATATTATTTTTATTAGGTAAAATCTTTACATTTTTAATATTAAGATTTTTGATAACTGGGTCATATGCAATAATATTATATTGGCTATTTATTTTTTTAATAAATTTAATTGAGGGTGAATTTTTAATTGAATTAGTATCTTTTTTATAAGTTAATCCTAAAATTCCTATTAATGGTTTTTTGATATCAATACTATCAATAAAATTTTTGAATATAAAATAAGGCCAATTATTAAATCGTTCAGATATATTTTTATAAATTTTAAAAAGGCTTGTATCAAATTTATTTTTATGGAAAATTTTTTTAACAGTTTCTATATCACGCTCAAGATTACCTCCCGAGAGTCCTAACCCTGGATATAAATAAGAATACTTCCCAATTCTTCTATCCAATCTTAATGAATCTGCAACATTCATCCAATTTCCATTAATTCTATTTATATATTCAGATAGAACATTTGTTAATGTTATTTGGGAAACAAGATATAAATTTATTGATATTTTGGTAAATTCAGCTGATTTATAATTCATTATTTTTATTGGGCAGTTATATTTATTTAAATAGGTAGAAAAGATTCTGGGTAACTTATTTAAATTATTTGTACCAATTATGATTCTTTCTGGGTTAGAAGCTCTATTTATTGCTTTTCCAAATATAAGTGTTTCTACTTGATAAAAAAGCCTTTTTTTATTCCAATTTATACTATCTGTAAATCCAGGTGGGACTTGAGACAAAATGACAACAATTGTATTTAATTTTAATATTTTTAATACGTGATTAATATTTTTTTTGTAAGTTGTAATATCACTAACATTTTTTTTATTTGTAATAATATCTTGTGAAAAATAAATAATTTTGCAACTTTTTAAATGCTCAATATTAAAAGTAAAATGAACGTTACTTTTGTTTTTATTATAAATATTTTGAAGTTTTGGTTCATCAATTTCAAAATTACCTTTTAAAAAAGAAGCAATTTTTTTTTTATCTTTATCAAAGCAGACAACTTTATACCCTTTACTTGAAGCCACAATACTACTGATAAGTCCTAAGTGTGATAAACCAACAAATCCTAATTTCATTTTATTTTTGTGACATTAATATTTTTTGAATTACTTTATCTTTTTTAAATGAAGTCTTATTGCGATTTTTAATCATTTTTTTAAAATATCTATATTCTTTTTCCCATGTAATATCACCATATTTTATTGTAGATATTTTTTCTATTGGCTTTCCTGAAGGAAAAATTCTTTTTCTATATATGAATTTTGAATTTCCCCACTTACAAAGATTATTAATATGCAAAGACCCCTTACTTCCAATAATATCTACTTTAAATTCATTTTTCCAACTACAAAGTGACATTTCTAGCTCTATTAAGGGATTGTTTTTTTTTGAAATAAAAATTGCATGATCAGGTGATTTATTTTCATTATTAAGCACCTTAATTAATTCAAATTTTGTTTTATCATTTATATTAAATAGAAATATTAATAAATCGACCAAATGAGATCCTAAATCAAACAAAACTCCCTTTCCATTATCTCTCCACGAACTCTTTTTTACAAGTTCTGCTGTACCATTTCCATAAAACATTCTACAGGAATAGATTTTTCCAATTTTATTTAATTTTAAATATTTTTTGAGTTTAATTATATTAGGCTCAAATCTATGATTATACGCAACATAACTAAATATTTTTTTTGAATTTGAAATTTTTTCATAGCTATCAAATTCTGAATAGTTTGATGTTATTAGAGGTTTTTCTATTAAAATATTTTTTTTATAATCTAAGCAATATTTTATAATATTTTTTTTTTGTAGTTCAGGAACACATATAATTGCTGTGTCAAAACTATTAATAGGTACATCTTTTATTGATTTATAATCTGCTTTTGGATTTAATGGATCTACAGTGCAAACCAAATCATTTTTTGCAACTTTAACCCTTTTGTGTCCTTGAACTCCTAGGCCGACAACAATAGTTTTCATTTTATATATGTTTGTATTGTGATTCTTTTTCTATAAAATTAATTTTATCTAAAACATCTTTTGGTTTAACTGGTATATTACCATCAAATTCACATTCACAAGCTGCAGCAATTGAGCCTATTATTGAAGATATTAATAATGAATTAGTTTGCAGCATAGACAAAGTAGAATAAGCAAGAAGAGCATCTCCAGATCCAACTGAATCTTTTATATTTTCAGTAAAAGAATCAAGAGAAAAATATGAATTTTTTTTCTTCGCAGATATCGAATTACAAAATACTCCTCTTGCACCAAGTTTTAATATTAAGTTTTTATATTTACATATATCTAGTAATAGATCTGAAATTCTCCCAACTGTAGAATCCTGATCTGCTAATGAAAATCTTGCTTCTCGTTCATTAGGTGTAATTAAATCAAAATTTTTAAAATCAGTAATATTTCCCCATCTACTTGCAACTTGACTATCTGCAACTTTAAATATTTTTTTTGGAATATTTTTTATAAACTTATTTGTTGTTAGTTGGTTGTATATACCATGTCTAAAATCACTAAAAACAACAGCATTACTTTTAATTTTTTTTATTTTTTCAATAATATATTTTTGAATTTCTGAATTTATTGATGAATTATCTAGGGTATCAACTTTTAATAATCTATAATCAGATGCAATAAATACATTTTTATTAGTTGTAGGTCTTGTATTATCAATAAATAAATTGCACTTTATTTTATTTTTTTTTAAATTTTTTTCAACAAACTTACCAAGCGGATCATTACCAATAACAGAAGTAAACACAACTTTAGCTCCAGCAGCCTTTAGGTGTTGAGCAACTATTCCAGCACCACCAATATAATCATCTTTATTATTAAACAACACACTAAATGTTGGTGTCTTTGTCTGTCCACCGATAAATTTGGTTCTAGTATATGTGTCTACAATTGTATCTCCTATAAGATGAATTGTGAATTTTGAGAAATTTTTTATAGTCAATTTTAGATCTTTAAAAGTAATGTTCTCGTTATCCATTAATTCTAATAATTTTTCATATTTAATTTTTGGGAGATGATTGCCTAAAAATGCAGAGGAGGAATAGACTACATCACCTGGAGTAAAAATAATTTTTCCACCATATGAATTTACAATTTTTGCCTCTTCCTGAGTAGCTTTTGGTAATCCATTTGAAGAATACTCAAAACCTTTAGCAAAAAAACTTGGTTTAATTTTTTTTAAATTATTTAAAGGTTTAGCATTTATATCTATTATAACATAATCTACCATTTCAAATGCCGCTAAGTTTAGAGCTCTAAGTCTCTCCGGTATATGTGGTCTATAGATACCTTTTTTAATATGTTTATCAGATGTTATACTAACTATTAATTTATCAGCAATTGATTTTGCATATGCCAAGTGTCTTATGTGTCCTGGATGTACAATATCAAATACTCCATGACAAAATATATATTTATGCTTAGAAACTTTAACAATCGATTTGACTTCATCTACAGATTTAATTTTATGAGAATAATCTTTTAAAAACTTTTTAACCATTAAAAAACAATCTATCTATTACCTGACATATATTTAAACCATACCTCAGTGGCTATTTTAATTTTATCTTTATCCCACAAAGGTGCGTCTTTCCATTTATTAATTTCTTTTAGCATTAAATTAACTCCTTCTTCAAAAGATATTGATGGAGACCAGTTCAAAATTCTTTTAATTTTATCTATATTTGCCCAGGTACAATCTGGTTCGCCTGGTCTCTTAGGGATAAATTCTAACGACCCCCCTATTAATTTTGCTAATTTTAAAATAGTTTGCGGATTATTAGATCCCAAATTAAATATTTCTCCATCAGTACTACTTTGTGTGGCTAGAAAAAAAGCATTTGCTACATCTGTTACGTATACAAAATCTCTTGATTGGCTCCCGTCACCTACAATAGTTAATGGACTATTAGAAAGTTTTTGCTTAAAAAATACTCCAAAGACAGCACCATATGCGCCTGTTGTTTTCACTCTAGTGCCATATGCATTAAAAATTCTTATAGAATTAACAGATAATCCGTATACTTTTTTCCAATGAAAAACTGAAACCTCACCTTGATATTTACTTAATGCATAAGGATACATTGTATTGATTGGGTGATCTTCATCTGTAGGAGTTTTTGCAATACCGTAGCATGAAGAAGAGGCTGCATAAACAAATCTTTGAATTTTGTTTAATCTTGAGGCTTCTAACAATTTTATAGTTCCTAAGCAGTTAGTCTCAAAGTATTTTAAAGGGTTTTCAATAGATGGTACAATATCTCCAATGCCCGCAAAATGAATTATGCTTTCAACATCCTTGAATATTTTATGATCAACACTAATTTTACAAATATCTTCTTTTAAAAATTCTAAATCTTTATTATTTTTTTGACTTTCTAAATTGTCTAAATTACCTCCTGCTAAATTGTCTATAACTCTAACTTTAAATCCTTTACTTAAAAATAAATCGACAGTGTGACTTCCTATAAATCCAGCTCCACCTGTAATTAAAACAATTTTTTTATTTGACATTCAATTTTTTTAAAAGCTTTACATTAAAATAGTTATCGTTATCGAAACTATTTGGAATTAAGTCTTTTCTAAAAGCTATACATAAATCTCTAACTGCATCTTCAACTGAAAATTTAGGATGAAAATTTAATATTTTTTTAATTTTTTCAGAGCTAATGTGATACGATCGGTTATCATCACTTGTGGTTTTAATAATTTTTATATCTTTTTTTTCTGGAAATTGCTCTTCAACAACTTTTTTAACAATTTTTGAAATTTGAAATATTGATAGATTTTGATATCCAACGTTAAAAATTTGATTTTTTATTAATGAAGAATCGGCTGACAAGAATAATAATACAGCGTCGCAATAATCTTTAACATGAAGATTTGGCCTAAGTTGATCTCCTCCAAATACTTTAATAAAGTTTTTATTTATTGCAAAATTAGTCAATATATTTACTGAAAGATCTAATCTCATTCTAGGCGCATAACCGCAAACAGTAGCTGGTCGAAAAATTACTCCTTCAAAATTACTATCTGTATGCTCTAAAAGAATTGGCTCACACATTCCTTTATATTTATTGTACAATGTTAAAGGAACAAGAGGGTGTTCTTCTGTAACATCCTTTGCGTCTGAGACTCCGTAAACTGAACTAGATGATGCATAAATAAACCTTTTTACACCAGCTTTTTTTGCAGCTTTGACCATGGGTTCAAAAGAATCTAAGTTTACACTGGTTGATAACTGTTCATTTAACTCAAAGCTAGCGTCATTAGAAATACAAGCAAGGCTTACAAAAAAATCATGCTCTTTACAAGATTCATAAATTAATTTTGAGTCTCTAATATCTCCTTTGATTAAATTTAGATTTTTGTTTTCCTTAGGTAAGAAATCATTTCCAAAATACATTTTATCATAGACAGTAACTTTGTACCCTTTGTTTAGTAATATTGGAACTAACATACTACCACAATATCCAGCCCCTCCTGTTAAAAATATCGACTTATTGTATTGCATTAAATCTAAATTTTATAGCCAGCGTTTTGCGCATCATTGAAAAACATTTTTACTGTTTCAAGTGAAAATTCATCTAAATTTTTATTATAGTTTTTTACTTTAGAAATCAAATCAGGTGCGAGAGTTATTATATGACATCCAGCATCTTCTGCTTGAAAAATATTTAAAAATTCCCTTGGGCTTGCCCAAAGTATTTTGCAACCTATTATATTTTTGGATAAGTTAACTGATTCTTTTATTAATGGAATTGGATCAATTCCTGTATCTGCAATTCTTCCGGCAAAAACAGACAATATAATTTTTGAAGTATTTGATATTTTATCAATAATAGATTTCAATTGTTCATTTGTAAAAATAGCTGTTACATTACAGATAATCTTATCATCAGTTAACTTTCTCACTAATTCTGCAGTACTGTGGCCTTTAGTATTTGTAATAGGTATTTTAATATTTATATTTTTACCCCAAGATGCAATTTCATAAGCTTGTCTTTCCATTTCATCTATATCATCAGCAAACACTTCAAAGGAAATAGGTTTATCATCTATTACATTTAAAATATCTTTTGCAAAACTTTTATAATCTAAAACTCCTGCTTTTTTCATTAATGTAGGATTTGTGGTAAAACCTTTGATTAAAGGATCTTTTGAAAAGTTTATAATGCTATCGTAATCTGCACCATCAGCAAATATTTCTATGTTTAAATTTTTTAATTCTTTCATATTAACACTATTATAAATTAGCTTTTTTAACAGCATCAAATAATGATTCGGCACTTAAATTTTGAATTTTTGGAGATTTTTCTGAATATTTGTGATCTATAAAAATTGTTTTACATCCAGCCCTGTTTCCAGCTAAAATATCTGTATTTCTATCACCTACCATAAAACTTTTTTTTAAGTCTATATTATAATCTTTAGCTGCTTTATTAAAAAAATGAATCCTAGGCTTTCTACACAGACAATTATCTTTCTGAGAATGATAACAAACATATATTCTATCAATTGAGATTATTTTTGAGAGCTTTCTGTTAATTTTATCCACATCTTTTCTATCAACTATTTTGTTTCCTACATCAGGTTGATTGGTGATTACTATAACTAAATAGTTGGAATTTTTTATTCTATTTATTGAATGAAGTACTTTGGGAAGTATCTCTAATTCTTCTACTTTCTTTATAGCATATGGCTTTCCATTTATAACTTTTGTTTTAATTAAAACACCATCCCTATCTAAGAAAAAAGCCTTTCTTAATCTATTGATTACCACTTTGTTTTATTAACTTTTAGTTTTGGATGAGAAACTAATAAATGCCAAATTATTGATTGAAAAGATTCAGATAAAGGAGTTATTAAATTGTTATCTACATTTGGTACAATTATTGCTACATCTGCATGCTTAGCTGTGTATCCATCTTTTCTTCCTATTATTCCTAAAATTTTTGATTTTCTTTTTTTAGCTAATTTTATCGCCTCAACTAAATTTAAGCTAACTTTTCTTTTTTGATTTCCTCCACCAACTGAAAAAATAAAAATTAAATCATTTTTATTAAGATTAGAGACCTTGAGCCAATCAGCAAAAGAATTGTCAAAACCCTCATCGTTTATTCTTGCTGTCAGCTCTGATACATTATCTATAGGAGAATAACATTCAATATTACAAAGTTTCCTAAAATCATTTACGGCATGTGAACAATTTGCGGCACTTCCACCCACACCTAAAAAAAAAATACGTCCATTGTTTTTTTTTGTTTTATGTAAAAAATTTACAGTTTGTTTAATTTGATTTATTTCAATTTTCTCAAGTGATTTTAAAACAGATTTAAGATAAATATTTGTAAAGCTCATAATTTATATTACAATGATTATTACAAATTTTAAATAAAATAAAATTCTATTTATCTTTTTTTAGAGAAAAAATTATATATATGTTCGGCAAATTTGAAATCTTCTAAAGTATCAATGTCAAAAGCTTTAATAAAATTTAATTTATAATATGAGGTATTTTTTGTGATTAAATTGTTTTTTTTTATTAAAGATTCAGTGTTAAATATATAAAAGCTTCCAGAGTCGTGAACTAAGTATTCCAAGTCTTGAGTTTTTGAGTTTTTAGTATTTATATTTGACCATTTTCTCGAAATTTTATCGTTATTTATTTTTAAGGCCTTTAATGGAGGGTGGTCATAATCTGATACAGCAATCATTGAATCATAATTGTTTTGTAGAAACATTTTGAATGCTTTTTTTAAATCTTTAAAATTTATAAGTGGAGCTGTTGGAAATATACAGAAATGATATTTTATATTTTTTGATTCAATATTTTTGATAGTGTCTATAAGTACAGGTGTTATTTGAGTGTTATCGTCTGAAAGTTTTTTAGATCTACAAAAGGGTGCCTCCGCACCATACTTTATTGCTAATCGTGCAATTTCTTTGCTATCTGTAGATACAACTACCCGACTGAACAGTTTGCTTCTAAGGGCAGTTTCAATTACATATTTGATTAATGGATAGCCACTAAAAAGTTTTATATTTTTATTCTTTATTCTTTTGCTACCTTTTCTTGCAGGAATTATACAAATGGGCTTCATTACAAAAATCAAATTGATTATTATTTTTAAACAATTATTATAAATATACATATATAATGATATTTAAAGTTAAAGAATTAAAAAAAGGATATAATTTCTATAAAAAAAACGGATATATTATTATTGAAGATGACATATTTAGTAAAATCAAAAAAAAAATAGAAGGGGAAATTTTTGGTATTTATTTATCGTTAAGTAAATCTAATAAAAAAATTAATTTAAAGAATATTGTTAATTATAAAAGTCTTTTAAAATATTTAATTCCATTAGACTCTAAGTTAAAATTAATTTCCATATTATATGATTTATGTCCTGCAAATCCTTATATTTCAACTTTGCATAACCAAGAAATTTTTTTAAAAATAATAAAGCAATTAAGAATAAAAAAACCACTACTTGGTACTATGACGGGAGTTAGATTTGATAGGCCTAATGATGAAAAAAGAAATACTGCAATTCACCAAGATCAATGGTATTCTTTTTTATCTGATAATGCATTAACAATATGGTTTAACCTTGATGTGATGGAAAAATCTTTGGGACCTCTGATAGTATATCCAAAAACACATTTAAAAAAAATATATAATTTTATTGATAATAATAAAGGTACTTTTGATATTAGAAAAAAAAATTTGCTTCCAAAAGAGATGGAAATAAAACTTCAAAAGAATCAAATACTGATATTTAATCAATACTTATTACATAAAAGTGGCAATAATGTATCTGATAAACCTAGAGTAAGTTTACAAATAAGGTACAATGATTTAAGCACTCAAAAGAAATTTAAATCAAGCTTTAGGTGTACAACTAGCCAACATGTATTAGATAATCAACAAAAATATTTAAAATTAAATTAATGAAGAAAATAGTTAAAGAGTTAAAAAACTGGGAAAAATTTCATACTAATAGATTGAATACTAATTATCCACTTTGGCCTAATGAAATTCTTTTAAAAATTCTTTTTGGAAATTATTTATCAAAAAAAATTAAATTACCTAAAAGTTCAAATATTTTAGATGTAGGTTGTGGCTTTGGTAATAATTTATTACCTTTTAAAGATTTTAATTTTAATTTGTTTGGAACCGAAGTTACAAAAAAAACTGCATTAATTGCTAAAAAAATTTTAAATGATAAGGGCATTATATCAGACATAAAAAAAGGAACTAATCAATCTCTTCCATTTAAAAATAATTTTTTTGATTTACTTATATCTATAAATGTTCTGCATTATGAAAAAAATTTGAATGGAATTAATAAATCTCTTCGAGAATATAAAAGGGTTTTAAAAAATAATGGAAATATTATAATATTTACAGTAGGCCCAGAGCATCTTATATATAAAAAAGCAAAATCCTTAGACAATCATGTATATGAAATTCATGATTGGGATTTCAGAAATAATAGTAAGTATTTTTATTTTGATAACGAAAAATACTTAGAATTATATATGAAAAAATTTTTTAAGAACGTTGAGATTGGAAGAGTAACTGAAAGACTCATGAAAAAACCATTAGATTTTTTAATATGTAAAGCTAACAAGTGAAAAAATTAATTATATTTGGAAATGGTGAAATAGGATCAATAGCAAAATATTATTTTTCTAATGATAGAAAAGTTGACTTTTTTTGTGTTGATGATGAGTATTTAAAAGAAGCTCATTTTGAAAAAATACCTATAATAAAAAAATCAGAAGTCGTAAAACTTAATGTAAATGAGTATGAAATATTTGTTGCAATATCCTATTCAAAATTAAATAAAAATAGGCAAGTAAACTACGAATTTTTTAAAGGATTAAATTTTTCAATGCCTAGTTTTATTCACGATCATTCATATGTTTCAAAGGATTCAAAAATTGGCTCTAATTGCTTAATACTAGAAAATCAAACAATACAAAAAGATGTATTGATAGATGATAATGTTTTTTTGTGGAGTGGCAACCATATAGGTCATAGCACCATTATATCAAAACATGCCTACCTAAGTTCTCACGTTGTAGTTAGTGGTAATTGTAAAATTGGTGAAAGAAGTTTCTTTGGTGTAAACTCAACAGTTAAAGATTTTGTAAATATTGAAAATGATTGTTTCATTGCAATGGGTTCTCTAGTGACTAAAGATTTAAAAGAATTTTCAGTTGTTCTACCCAACAAATCAAATATATATGAAAAAGATAGTAGAGAAGCTAAATTAGTTATAAAGAAATATTTTAATTTATGATTAAAAAAAATAATTGGGAAAAAATTGGTAGAATACTTGCGCCTAGATTAGATCAATACTGGTCTCAAAGCTTTATGTCTCTACCTTGCACACTTGAATACGGGAATGAAATGAGAATTTACTATGGATCAAGAGATATTCAAAATAGATCAAGAATAGGTTATTCAATATATGATTTTGATAATTTAAATGAATTATATAGAAGTAAAAATCCAGTTATAGATTTAGGTGAATTAGGCACATTTGATGATAATGGGATGATGCCATGTAGTTTGATTATTAAAGAGAATCAAATTTTGATGTATTATGTCGGCTGGAATCCAAAATCAACTGTAAGGTTTTCATTCTTTACTGGTTTGGCAATCAGTGAGGATGGAGGCAATAAATTTGAAAGATATTCAAAAGCCCCAATACTTGAAAGAACCAATAATGAACCATATGTTAATGCAAGCCCTATGGTTATAAAAAACAACAATGAGTATATAATGTATTATGTATCTGGAGAAGGCTGGATAAATAAAGAATTGCCAAAATATAATATTAAAATTGCTACTTCAAAGGATGGTTTTATTTGGGATAGAACTGGAATAACTGCAATAGATTTTAACGATAATGGTGAACATGCTCTGGCACGACCATCTGTTATTAAAGATAAAGATTATTTTTACATGTGGTTTTCTCATAAAGGTTCAGATTATAGTTTAGGAGAAAATTATAGACTTGGATTTGCTTTTTCTAAGGATGGCTTCAATTGGACAAGAGATGATTCTAAAGTAAATCTTAATATTGGGAACGATGATTTCGATGACAAAATGATTTGTTATCAATATGTTTTCAATTATAAAAAGGATTTTTATTCGTTGTATAATGGCAATGATTTTGGCAAAGATGGTATCGGATTGGCAAAATTAAAATGAATAATTCTTTAATAAATGATTTAAATAAATCTAAACTTCACACAATAGATAATAATCTAAGCAAAGATGGTTATACATTAATTAAAAAAGGAATTAGTCAAAAAAATATTAGCTTTTTGAAAAGAACAGTGGTTAAGTTATTTAATAAAAATAAAAATAAAAAATATAAAGGACTACCTGCAAGGGATAAAAAAGATCTTAGAATATATAATTTGCCCAAAAGAGATAAAATATTTTGTGATTTGATTTCTGATTACAATTTAGAAAAAATACTAATTAAAAGATTAAATGACAAATATTACAGATGGCTGCCTGATAATGTTCCAAATTATATTTTAAATAGTTTTAATGCAAGATCAAGCGGTTATGCATTAGACTTGCATATAGATTCTATAATACCTTTTAAAGGTAAATATCCACTATCTTATATCGTTTTATTTGTATTAGAAGATATGGATAGTAGAAACGGAGCTACTATTGTTGTGCCAAAATCTCATCTAAGCGGAACTTACACCAATAGAAAAACTAACAAAGCAAAAGTTATAAAAGCTTCTGCGGGAGATATATTAATATTAGATTCAAGAACATGGCATGGTACAACTGAAAATAAAACAAATAAAAGTAGATGGTTAATAAATGCAGTTTTTTCAATATGGTCAATGAAACAACAAATTGATTTTCCTAATACAATTCCAAAGAAAATACTGAATAAATTAAGTAATAAGCAAAAACAAATTCTTGGTTATTGCTCCATTCCTCCAACTTCAGAAAACGACAGAATAAATATTAAATGTGGTTATGAGGTGTTAAATTAATTTGTGAAAATTATATTTGTTTGTGTTGCTGGAAAAACTTTTGGCAATGGGCACTTAAATAGATGTATTATTTTAAAAAACTATCTTAGTAAATTTCATAAAATAGAAATACTAAAATTAGATAAGTATGATTTGAATAAAAATATTTATAGCATTTTAAATTTAAAAATTAATAAAATCAATCCTGATATAATTTTTTTTGATCTAAGCTCTACTAGCGTTATTAAGCAAAGTAAAAACCTGAAAATTAATATAAAAAAATTTGTTGAATTAAATAATTATTTTTTTATTTTTTTAGATTCTATTGGAAGTGAAAAATTATCATTTAAATCAAATAAAATTAAGAGAATTATTCCTTATTATGTAAAAAACAAAAAAGAAAATAGCAATTTAGACTATGTAGTGATTAATAAAAAATTATTTCACTCTTATATGGCTAACAAAATTGATAAAAAAATAAAAATTTTAATAACATTTGGAGGCTATGATATTAAAAATACAATTTATACAATAAAAGCTTTATCAAAAATTAAAAATTTGCAAATAAATGTTAAAATAATAATAGGTAAATTTTGCAATAATAATGATATTAAAATTATATCAAAAAAATTGAAAGATTATATTAATGGGAATTACAAAATTTATACCAAAATTGACGATTTATCTATTTTTTATAAATGGTCAAATATAGTTATATGTTCGGATGGAACTACTAAATATGAAGTAGCTGCCTCAGGTAGAATGGCAATAATTGTACGTCAAAATTTCAAAAATTATATTTATGGCTTATCTTTTGAAAAATTAAGAATTGCAAAATTCATAAATTATAAAACTAAAATTTCATCAAATAAATTTGCATTTGAAATTAACAAAATATTAAATAATAAAAATATGATACTGAATTATTCAAATAATGCTAAAAAAATATTTAAGAAAAATAATATTTTTAATTATAAAAAAATAATTGAAAATAACTAGATTGCATCAATATTATTATCGCAATTAAATAAAAAATCTAAAATTGATAAATTAGGAATAAATTTTTTATTATTAATTTGATTGTATGCCTTAGGAGTATATTCAAAAAATTCTAATTCTACTTCATTGTATTTAAATTTGTTTTTATCTAAGTAACTTTTTGAACCTTTAGGACTAATATAAGTTCTGCATTCTAATTTTTTTATAATTTCTATTAATCTATCTGTAGCCTCATAGTCTTTTGATAATATTTTTGAAGATTGAAAAAATTTTTTTTTTATATTTAATTCTCTTGCAATGGTCTCTATTATACAAATATTAAGTTCGGAAATTAAATCAAATTTCTTTTCATAAATTTTATTTATAATATCAAAATATTTACTAAAATAAGGTGTACTTTTATATATGTGGCTTAAAGTTTTAAGATGTTTTAATTTCCAATTTTGAGAGTTATCAATTTTTGTATCTTTGATTAATTGATAATATTTATTTTTACTTAATATAGGAACAGTCAAAAAATGTTCTTTTGAATTAATATTAAACCGGTTTCTTTGTTGCCATGATCTTTTATCAAATTGAACATTATCTAAAAAGACAAATATATCGCAACTTTGCATTAACTTAAAATATCCGCACCATGGTAGAAAAGTTGGCTGCATTATTACTATTCTCAATCTAAATCCTCAAATTTTAATGGTGAATTTTTTTTTAAATTTTTTTTTAATTTTTTATTAATTACTGCATCTGCATAATAATCTCTAATTCCTAATGCAGGATTTTTAAAAACTATATCTGTTATTTTAATCGCATAATTTTTCTTTAAATTTTTATTCACATATATGCCCCTTCTTCTTCCATACTTTTTTTCATCTGCAGAAAATATTTTTTTATTTGCACCTAATGAAGAATAAGCTTTTTTGATGCAATTTACATATGCTTTAAATTCGTTTGGCTCTAATGCATAAAAATGATCAGGGCCTTTATTTTTTTTATCTAAAGTTATATGCTTTTCAAATACTGTACAACCTTTACCTACCGCTACAATACTTGCAATATTATCTAAAGTATGATCAGAAAATCCAATTTTATTAAATTTAAAATTCTTTAATGTATCTATAAATTCAAAATTCAAATCTTTTAATCTTGTTGGATAATCAGCTACACAATGCAAAACTGTTATATTTTTATTTCCAAAATTTCTTAAAATATCTCTAGCAAAGATTATATCGGTTTCATTAGACATCCCAGTAGATAAAATTACATTATCAAATTTATTTGCTACTTTTGAAAGTAAATTATAATTTATAATTTCAGATGATGCTATTTTAATATATTTTAAATTATATTTTAGAATTAAATTTAAAGATTTATTTCCAAAAACTGAGAAAATTAATTCAATTTTTAATTTATTTGTAAATTTAATAATCTCATTTATCCATTTATCTGGAAATTCATATTTTTTGATTTCTGCATATTGATTTTTTGTTAATCCTGAAAACTCATAATTTTTGAATAATTGAAATTTTACAGCGTTTGCTCCACACTTCTTTGAAGTTAGTATTAGCTCTTTTGCTTGTTCAATTTTTCCATCATGATTACTACCTATTTCAGCTATAATGAATGGATTTTTCATGATTTTGTATTTATATATTAATTTTTAAATAAATATAAAAAAAATGAATATTTTTTTTAAAATTGTAAATTTTATAAAACACCAATTAGACAAAGATAAGTTTTCTTTTTTATCAAAAAATAGAAAAAAACATTTAAAATACATCAAATTACTTGAGAAAAAATACAACAAAATTGAAAATTATACCAGAATAGCAAATTACAAAGTTCCGAATAACATACTCAATATGATTAAAAGAGAAAATTTTAAAGTGCTTATATCGGGAGGTGTAGAATTTCATATTGAGTTTGAAGAAGAAATATCAAAAAGATATAATAAATTTTTTCATTTATTTGAAATTGATAATAGATCTATAAATTGGTTTAATTTAAATTATAAAAATAATAAGCGATTGAAGATATTTAATTACGGAATTAGTGATAACAATGTTACGGTAGATTGTTTTGGATCAGAAGAAATGAGTTTTTCAAGCTCAATGAATAACAATTTTATTGAAAGTCATAATAATAATTTTGTTTTTATAAATAAATCTAAAGTTTTAAGATTAAATAAAATTTTAGAGAATATTAACGAAAAAGAAATTGATTTATTAAAATTAGATATTGAAGGCGAAGCTATCAAGGTAATTGAAGACTCTATAAGACTTAATATATATCCAAAAATTATATTATGCGAATTAGAACGACCAAAACATATGGATTTTGAATTATACAAACAAAAGGTAGAAAATTTACTATACTCTATAGAACAAAAATATAATATAATTGTTTCGCGCAGAGATGATGAGTTTAATGCATACACAATAGAATTATGGATGATTAAAAGTGAAAAATAAACTAAGCATTAATGATTATAATTTTTTAAAAGAAAATGGATATTTAGTTTTAAATAATTTTTTTGAAAATAATTTTTTTGTAGATCTTTTAGATTATTGTGAGAATATTTTGAAAATTTGTAAAGATAACAATGAAATAGGTTTCAAGAATATTAGAAATATGAAAAAAAATGATACCTACGATACAATGTCAATTTCTAATGAGTGTATATTTGTTGATAGAAGAAAGAATTCAATTGATAACGGAATGATTGATATTTTTAACCCAGAGCATTGTGAAAATATAAGAAAAAAAGATGAAAATCCAATAAGTTTATTTAAGGAAATAATAAATACAAAAATAGTTAGTCAAATAAATAAATTTGAACAAAAGAAACTTTTTAGCTTAAAGAACACTAATATTTATGAACATATTAAAACTTCAAAGCCAAGAGTTGCACACTTTGATAATTTAAAAACATATTATAAAGTTTTTCTTTTTTTAAGTGATGTTAAAACCTCACATGGATCTTTCTACTATTATCCCGGCTCTCAAAAAAATAAATTCAGAAATAAATTAATGTCTTTTATAAACCATAAAATATTTCAAAAGAAAAACGGAAGTGATACAGATATAAATTTTTTGTATTCTTTTAATTCAAATAAAAGAGATTTAATAGGAACTAAAGGAACAATTGTAATCAGTGATGTTTCAGGGCTACATGGTTCTAATCCAGTAGTAAATATACAAAGAAAAGTATTAGTACAATGCATTAGATAATGTTTAATGATCAAAAATATTATCCATCTGCTAAATTGTATGGCCTAAATAAATTATTAATTGAATATTTTAATTTAAAAAAAGATTTTATATTTCCAATAACAATTCCTCACGGTGTAATGCTAAAAAATGAGTATAGAGATGAAATCGATTTACATTGTCATGAGCCACTTTATATGGCTTTTAATCAAACAATTTATAAAAATACTTTTCAAAAAAAGAAATCTTTTTGCTTTCCCCATCCATGGTTATTAATTACCAAAAATTATAAATTAAAAAAAAATAAAGGAACGCTTATAATTCTTCCACCTCCCAACCTTGAAGCATTTAATAAGATTTATGAATATATTACTGATAATAAATTAGATAAACCAATAGGGGTTTTAGTAAAAAAAAGGAATGATACTATAAATGATTACTCGTGGTGGGAAGAAAAAGGAATAAATACATACACTGCAGGAGATATTTATTCTAAAAATTTCTATTATAATTTATTAAAAATATTTGATAAATTTGAATATATAGCAACTCCTAATATGTCATCAGCAGCAATATTTGCTGCAAGTATTAAAAAAAAAATTATAGGAATTCCAAATATAGTTATATCAACAATCGAAGATAGAAATAATGAGTTCAATTTTTATAAACCTGAAACAGAAGAGTATATTAATGTGCAAAAAATATGGAGGAGAATTCTTAGTAATAATATAGAAGAATCCTCTAAAGAAGCTTCTAAGATATTAGGTATAGATTTTATGAATGATGATGAATTTTTAAAAAACAAGATTATTTCTTCTATAAGCCAAATAACAAATACGCCTATTCATTTATATCCTTTACATCCAAAAAAAAATTTTTTTCTTTATTTTTTTTTAGTTAAATTAATAAGATTAGGCGCACCTATTCAAAAACTTTTTCCAAATCCAATAAATAAAATTTCAAAAAATATTAAATCAAAACTTAAATTAAATTCTATTTTTGTAACAAAAATAAGTGATTTCTCTTATTTTAAGATTTGTGGAGAATATATTGAGCCAAAAATTTTAAAATATAAGAGAAGTGAAGTAACTGGCCCTACTACTGCCGGAATGTCACTTCGTAAAAAAATTTTTTAAAACTTCAATTACATAATCAATTTGTTTTTTTTTAAGGGAAGGATATATTGGTATGCTTATTGCACTTTTGTAATAATTTAATGCATTAGGAAAATCATTTTTTTTGAAACCCAGTTTTTTTATAAAGGGATGTATATTTGTTGGTATGTAATGAACATTGACATTTATTTTTTTTGATCTTAAGAAATTAAATAATTTTTTTCTTATCTTATGGTCAACTTTTATTACAAATAAATGATAAGAAGACATATATCCTACATCCTCACTTTGAAAACTTACTGGAAATTGTGAGAGTTTTGATTGATAAATATTAGATATTTTTCTTCTTTTTTTAACAAAATTATCAAGTTTCTTTAATTGTGAAAGACCTAATGCTGCCTGAATATCGGTAAGTCTAAAATTGTATCCAAGAGCAATTTGCTCATAAAACCAAGATCCTTCTGAATAAATTTTATTTTTTGAAAGAGATTTTGTGATACCTCCACTTCTAAGAACTTTTAAAAAAGATCCTATTTTTTTATTATTTGTTGTTATCATACCACCTTCACCTGTTGTAATAATTTTAACTGGATGAAAGCTAAAAACAGTAATGTGTGAATACTTACAATCACCAACATAACTATTTAAATATTTTGCACCTAAAGAATGTGAAGCATCTTGAATAATTTTAAATTTATAAATTTTTGATAAATTGTAAATTTTTACTGAGCAAGATGGAAGTCCTGCAAAATCAGTAATTACCAAAACTTTAGGCAGTTTATTATTTTTTTTTGCTAATTTTAGTTTTTTTTCAAGGTCATTGACAGATATATTTAAGTTATTCAAATTAATATCAACAAAATCTAATTTAGCTCCACAATGCAACCCACAATTTATTGATGCCACATATGTATTTGGTGTTGCCCAAAAGTAATCATTTTTACTAAGGCCTAGAGATTTACATGCTAAGATTAATCCGCTTGTAGCAGAATTAACTGAAATAGCTTCTCTGACATTGTATTTTTTCTTAAAAGCTTCTTCAAATTTATTGACAAATTCACCTTGGGTTAAAAAATCACTTTTTAAAACTTTAACAACACTTTTAATATCATTATCATCAATAAATTGCCTGCTATATGGTATCATTCGAATTAATAGATTTTAGCAATTTTTTAATTTGTGTAATATTTAAAAAATTTGTATTTGTTTTAGAGCTATATTCAAAGTTATTTTCTAGATATTTACCTTTTTCACCAAGAGAATTTTTTAAATAGGATAAATTATTGTTTGAGAATTTAATTTCTGGAGTGATTATATAATAATTTTTAAATGCTATAGTTGATCTTGCATTTTCTTTAGAAAACATAATTTCGTGCAATTTTTCACCTGGTCTTATCCCAATAATTTTAATTTTACAATTTGGCATAATAGCTTTAGCCAAATCGATTATTTTAATTGATGGCATTTTAGGAATAAAAATTTCACCACCAACCATTCTTTTAAAACTTTTTAATACAAAATTAACACCTTCATCTAAAGTAATATTAAATCTTGTCATTTCCTCATCAGTAATTGGTATTGATGAATAATTTTTTTTTGCTAAATCTAAAAAATATGGGATAACTGACCCTCTACTGTTAAATACATTACCATATCTTACGACTGAGAATTTTATATTTTTACCTCCAACAATATTATTTGCAGCAATAAATAATTTGTCAGAAACAAGTTTTGTTGCTCCATATAGGTTAACTGGTGCACAAGCTTTATCAGTGGACAGGGCGATTGTTTTTTTTATTTTATGTTTAGTACATACTTTAATTATATTTTCAGCTCCATTTATATTAGTTTTAATACATTCCATTGGATTGTATTCAGCTGTAGGAACTTGTTTAAGTGCTGCCGCATGAACTACATAATCTACGTCATTTAATGCTAAGTCTAATCTATCTAAGTCTCTTACATCACCAATAAAAAATCTAAGTTTATTTCTATATTTTTTTAATTTTTGAGCCATTTCAAATTGTTTAAGCTCATCCCTTGAATAAACGATAATTTTCTTTGGATTAAAGTTTTTAAGCATTAAATTAACAAAACGTTTTCCAAAAGAACCGGTTCCACCAGTTATTAAAATACTTTTATTACTAAACATCTATTTAAGATTTTCTATTCTAAAGGTTATTATAAAGATTAATGAAGTTGCTAAAATTAATCCTAAAACTATACCTGATCCTAAAATAAAAAATATGCTATTTGATCCTAAAAGTGAATTTTGTAAAATTAGTGGCTCTGAATATTCTAAAAATTGAAAATTTTCATTAAGATTAATTTTAAGATTTTTAATATAATCTAGAACATCCTCTAAATCATCTACAGTTCTGGTTTTGCTATTGTAATTGTTTAAACCTATATCAATTGCTTTTGGAAAAAGATCTAAATAGGAAAATTTCTCATTACTGCCAATACCAGTGAATAAGGTAACACTTTCAGTTATGTCAAGCAGTGCATCATTATCTAATGATATATTAATTCTTAATAAATTAGATATAACAGTTGAAATTAATTCATTCTGAATTTTATCATCTGTATTTAAAGAATCTTCTCCACTCATTTTTAGCTGCATTTCTTTTAGTCTTGAGATACTGTTTGAAATATCTTTTTTTAAATTAAGTTTAGAACGTTCTATATTGTTATTTAAATCTATAATATTTTCTTCCATGTATCTTATTCTGGTCAATATTAATTTATTAAATTCAAATGCGATCTCTTCAATTAATTGTTTATTTGTTAATAGAAATGCTCTTTCTATATAATCTTTTGAAAAATCAACATTTTGTTTTTTTGAAAATACCGATAGATTAAATTTTTTTTCAGACCAATTTTCAGAGAAATATTCAACTTCATTAATATTGGTAATAACAGTCTCATAGAAATTATTTAATAAAGCTTCACTACTTGTAGAATCTAGAAATTGTTTTATGTCATTATACACAAACTCAGAATTTTCTAATTCAAGAATGTCATTAAATATAGAGTTATCAAATATTAAAAATTTATAAATGCTTAATTTTAATTCTGGCATTTCTTTCATATCTTTTTTTTGATAGCTCCATTTAATTTCAGTACTTCTGGTATAGTTATCAAAGACAAAAAGTGCGAGGGGTGTTAATACAATAAAAAATATATAAATCATTAAAGCTTTATATTTATTAATTGTGAACATAAATTATTTTTTTAAAAACCAATCTATAAAATTTTTAATACCGTCTTCTATATCAGTTTTTGGTTGATATTTAATAGCTTTTTTTAACTTTGATATATCTGCATGTGTTTTTATTACATC
>MDTB01209147.1_pt1 | contig 24943 bp, 23 predicted proteins | sample 811161 | NCBI WGS metagenome assembly MDTB01 (sample SAMN05326650, study PRJNA326480) | marine metagenome | isolation source: seawater | place: Mediterranean Sea | collected 2009
AGGAGTAACCTTCGGCCTCGGTGATGGACGATTGCTGCGCAGCGGCATGGCTGGCGATCATAAAAATGAGGGAAAAATAGAACCGCATAAAAAATCCTGTTAGTTATAAAACGATGATAACCCCTGCATCTTGCATTAGACCATCGCTGATCAACTGCTCAAGCTGCTTGGACGCCTCGGTGTTGAGTACGATCTCTGTGCGAGTGTCTCCCCATGTCCTGAGGGCTTTCAGTATAACGGGTCTCTCGCCGACGATGGGATGCTGCCGTGCGGTAGTCACATCCCTTGTAAAAAGCGATACCAACTGTCCTCGTGCGGCATAGGAATGTCGTTTTTGAGGGTTAGGATAAATAACGCCAGCTCTGATCTTACGAATTTTAGGGGACATTGAAGGAATAAAGTTGCTTCCCCGAGCATCAATCACCAGTCCGGTTGGCGTCATATCGGTTTCTTTTTTGGGTGGCCTGGGCTCACTGAGCAATTTTTCAAGCGCGTTTATTCGTTGGCTTAAACGGTCAAAGGGTGCTCGCCAGCCTGCAACTTCATTGGCGATCGCTGGCTCTGCAATGTAGTCAAGGAGGTAATCAAGGGAGGCATACAAGAAGTTTGTAACTGAGTTTGGGCTTTGACTCGACTGCATCGCATTTTCTGCAACGGTTTGATAGACATCACGAGCAAAGTTGCCCGCAAGGGGTGCCGAGATCGATACCTCGCAGGTGCCGTCTTCTTGGGGGCGGCGGCTGTCCATTACCGCGCCTTGCAGCGTACCTTGCACGCTTGATTTGACAATGTCGCTTTGTACCATCAAGTTCTCAACAATGGTGATACCCTCGACTCGAACGCCTTGGAGTGATTCCAACAGATTACGTTGAGCATCCACTAGAGCGGCTCGGCAGGCCATCATTTTCGACAGGCTAGTGGGAGTGCCTTGCTTCGCTAGGCCAGCACCTTCTGCAGTTGCAGAACCAGCAGTCCAATTAACGCCACTGTTTGCTCCGACCCACTCAATATAGTCTTCAGCTGCAATAGCTGAACTGTAAAGCAGGATCACTGTGACCAGGGAATGACGAAAATTTTTCATAGTGGACTCCTGACAAGGTCTCAAGTGTTCAATCTTCCGTCTTACCGAGGACGGTTATCTCGGAAGCAGGAGGCTCGAACGTGTTTTTCGATATTGATATTGCGTAACTAGAGCTATTTTGAATGTGAAAGGGTTGATTCTCAATGAAGGTGTTATCTTCGAATGTCGGCTGGGCTTGTTCTGAAATCACAATTCCGGACGCGGATGCGTTGGAAATTTTATTGGTCATCAACCGCGGTTTCGCACTGCCTGAGACCATTACCGCATTAAAGGCTCCGTCGATGCTTGAGTCTTCAACGATCGGTGCGCCAGCAAGAATCTGGATAGGCACGTTAACCCCGCTGATCTTTAAACCGGAGAGGCTGGACGGCTGATTCGAGCGTAAGACAAGGAACTGGTTAGCAGGAACTTCAGTCAGTTGTGAAATCACTATTGGCTGTTCGGACGTGCCCATTGCATGCAGTTCGCCCAAAACCTCGACCATGGTGTCTGCTGCTAAGGCCAATTTCACATTAGGCTCGATGAACAGGACGCCATCCTCGGCAAGCTGGATTGAGCCTTTCAATTGATAGGGGCTGAATTCGGAGCGAAGTCGGTAACTGCCGCGGATAACGGATGGGAGGGGCCCCTTAATATCAGTGGCTCCGTTATAACGCGGGTCAGAGGCAGCGATTACTCTGATGCGTTGTGTTTGGGTCCTATTGCCTGCCGTGTCTTCCAGAATGAAATCGATATTCTCTGGCCTGAAGTTAACCAGTCCATCGATCGCCACTGACTCCGCATCTGGAGCCAGTAATCGAGTCTCGCCGCTTTCCGAACGGGTCACCATAATGTTTTTGATGTCCTGGTCTTTCGGAATCGCCCAACGAATTTGAGCGCCTTGATTTCGAGAGGTAACATCCAGCGCTTTGAGTGAGGCAGGGGGTGTGTTATCGATCGTGAGTAGACCATAGGGCGAAACCCAAGCGCTGAAGGCACCGTCAGGGTTCATTAATCGGCCAATAACGGTCTCTTTTTCAAGGTTGATGCTTTGATCTACGATGATTGCGCCAGAATACTGACCGGGATCACCTTCCTTAAGATCGATCAGCCCGAGACCTGAAATAGCAATCGATGCAGTAAGACCAGGGTCGCCTTCTAGACCGAATTCAAGCTCGTCACCGTAATTCAGCCTCTGTCCCACTCCAGAATGGGCGACATTGTTTATCGTTGGTCTTTTATCCGAGGTGAGAACAGCTGGCGCAGGCATCTGCTTCGCAAGTGTTCTTCCCAAATCGTCGGCGGCCCGAAATAAATTGATATCTCCATAGAGATGCTTTGCAGCTGCTAGGGCGTTAACAATCAAACCTACCGGAGAAGCCGAAACACCTCCAGCATAGGATCTTTGGATATCGGAGACCTCCCAAATAAGCTCGTTCGCTGCATTGTAAAATTGCAGGCTAACACCGACTGAGATCCGAGCGCCTACCCCCGCGAAGGTTTTTTCGTAGTGCGTTACATCTCCCAAAATGAGCCCGTCAACTCCTAGGGCTGAGCGGAGTTGGTCTAGGTCCTGGCCTTGATTTGTAAAGGTCTCGATGCCTGCGGCAGTGAGTCGTCGATCGACGTCAACGGTGTGCAGCACACGGTAATTGCGACTGCCAAAATGGTTGGACAGGGTCTGACGAACAGCATCTACCCCCAATTCACTGTCTGTCTGATTATTCAAAGGCAGGACTGCAATCGTACCGGGAAGGTCAATCGCGGGTGCCGACTCGATTGTCGTTTCCTCAACTGTTGATGTGGTTAGTGGTTGAGCAGTCATCAAGCCTTGATCTGTTTGAACGGCGCAACCTGAAAGTCCGGCGCCGAGCAGCATTACGACCGGCAACAACACGCGTCTTACTGCTTGGGTGCTATGGGTAAGAGGGGTCATAAGGCTTTGCTCCTTGAGGGTATTAATCCGCTTTATTTGTGGTCTTTTTTCGGCCCCCAAAGAGCCATGAACGATTTAATGTTTGGGAAAGCTCGTCAATACTCTCGAGCGCTGAATTGGTTGTGCGCATCAGTTTAGGAAGCTGTTCTACCGCCGGTTCGCCTGAGCTCAAAAGCTGCTCTGTCTGTTTGAGGGTTTCGTTCGCCTGCCGGGTGAGCTCGGCGGTATTTGCGATTGCGACGGCAATGTCATCGCTTGAGCCGTCCAGAAGACGATCAACCGTGCCAATGGTCGAATCAAGTTTCTCGAGGCTGGTATTAATCGAATCAAATACTTCAGGCAAGTCTTTTGACAAGGTTTTGAGTTCGGTGGTGACCGCAGCCAAATTGTCCATCGTGGTGTAGAGTTGTTGCTGATTACCCGCAATGCCAGAAGCAATGGATTCGACGGATGTCACGATTGTTGTTATCTGTTGGGTGAGTTGTTCGATGTCGATAGTCTCCAGGATCGAAGCAAGGCCCTGGGGAAGTTCGGTCTCAATAAAAGCGCCGTCATCGAGTGGCTGTCCTCGGGTAAGACCTGGGACCAGAACCAGTCCAGCGCCGTTTAAGATCGAATTAACGCCGATCTCGCTGTCGATTCTAAGCAAGAGGTCTGAGGTATAAAAGTCGGCGTAGGCGTCTGAAAGTGCGATATCGACGCGGACAGATCCGTCGCTACTCAGCTCCACAGAGACCACTTTACCCACGGTGACACCTTTAAGTGAGACCAGAGCATCGGGCGTAATGCCATAGGTGCGCTCGATCTGGGTGTAGAAGGTGAGCTGCTCCTCATCGGCAAGATCCCGAACCATAGGGATGATGAATCCAAGCAGGAAAATAAAGAGCGCGCCAATCACAAACAATCCGACGATGCGATCTTTATTGCTCACGGCAAAGGGGCGGTAGGCAGAAGCTGTCAAAAGGTGATCTCAATTAATTGGTAATTGTCTATTTTTAACACTCGATCTGCTTCACGTAAAACATGTTCGTTCGAAGAAGTCATCATAATGATCATATCGGTCTGGCTTTTTTTATGATTGAGCAACGCCATGGTCTCATCGATCTTTTCGTCAGGCATACCACCTTCGAGCTCATCGATTAACAATAACTTGGGTTCAATCACCAAAGCCCTGGCTAGGTTGACCATGCGGGTCTGAACATCATTCAGGTCTTGGGGTTGTGCCTCAAGCAGGCTCGAGGACAGCTGTAAATCTGCAAAAGTTTCGTCGATCAAAGCGCGGGTCTTGGCGGGATTAAAGTCAGTATGAAATTCCAGGGGTAATGCGATATTTTGGAAAACATTATAGAGACTGATTAAGCCGTGTTCTTCGTAGACAAAACCTATTTGTTTGGCCCGGGCATCATCACTCATGGTCAGCACGTTTGAATCAAATAGGTTGACCCGGCCATCGATATTATTGAGCATGCCCGCAATCCCTTTCAGCAGCGAGGTTGCGCCATCGAGTACCGCTGTTTGAATACCGATCAGCGTACCGGGTTCAACCAGCAAGTTAAGGTCTTCGAAAAGCAGTCGCTCTGGATACTCAATATGCAAATGTTCAACGTTGAGGGTCATGTTATTGAGTGTAGGCGAGTAAAGAAAGCAGGATATTGATGATAAAGAAAACCATCAATTGCGTTGTTGTAGAGTTCGAGATTGCATCGGAAACATCGGTAAAGCTGTCCTCAACCTTAGCGCCGAAGTGAATCGAGATGACGCCAATCATCATCCCGCCAAGAATCGCTTTTAGGGCATTTACGGCGATTTCGTTGAGCGATATTTGGTTTAATATTGCTGACAATAGAGCGACGAAATCGGCGTCCGGATTAACGATCCAAATCACGGCATAACTCGATAAAAAGACCACCAGATCAAAGTAAATAAACATCAATAGCAGTAAAAGCGGAAAGGCGAAAAAGACGGGTAACAAAAACATAAAGACAGGGCTAATTCCAAGGCCGTTTAAAACCTGGAATTCTCGGCGTAATCGCAGATAACCAATTTCAGCGGTGATGGCAGTTGCAGATCTCGATATAAGAATAACCCCCGAAATCAAAGGTCCGAGCTCTCTAAAAACGATCACCATAAAGAGATATCCAAATTGTTCTTCGAGCACCTGCTTTGGTATGTAGTAAAACAATCGTGAGATGACGAGCGTGCCAATGAGAACTCCAACAGCACCATTGATGTAGAGAGCCCGCACCCCGGTGTTGTAGAGCTGTCGATAAAAAAGCGCAATAAATATTGTTCTGCGTTTAGGGGCGAGCAGAAGCTTGCTAGCCGTTAAAGCGACTGAGATCAGACCGATGAGTTCCATGACGGTATTGCCAAGGGTCAATACAGGATTGACCAGAACTTTTAACGGGCCTGTCGCCGTGAACCGACTCAAGGGTATGTCTTCCGAAGGTGTCGCCTCGGCGGATAGATTGTGCTTCTCAGGTTGAGTCATGGTCTGAGCCGCGGCTGGAAAACTTTGATCGATGTCCGTCAGTTAACCTATCAGAATCAGTGCCTAGGGGCCCTTGAATTAAAACCTGATTTTCTCTTGATAACATCTAAAGCTCTACCAAGCGTTCGTGTTCGCGCTGGAGTATCCGAAGTAGGGTGGGCAGTCGATCCTGGGTCATAACATGATGCTCAAAGATGGCCTTGATATCGTCGTAGGACCGTTTGCCCAACAGGATTCTAAGATTCTGCCTTAGCGGTTTGAAATCTTCCTGATCAAGAAGCCTTTCGATTGCATCTGCAAAATCGTCATAATTTCCTGCATCAAAAGCGCTCCTAGCCCGCCAAAGCCTAAACCGCATGCTTAAGGGGGAAAGCAGGGAGTTCATCAAGAAGGCTGTAAAGAGCGCTAAAAAGGTCACAGCAAAATCCCCGGTTTTGTCTTTTGCGATACGAATCCATTCGGCCAATGCTGTACTTGTTTGCGCCTCTAGGGTTGTCCTGATTTCTCGCACATAGGATTTGGCAACTTCATTAAGGGGGTCAATCTGAAGCGCCCGCATGAATTCGATTTCAGCGCTCTTTAGATCGTTTCGTTTATAAAGCGCTTCTCCCTTGAGGGTAAAAAAATCGCCCTGCCGAGAAGGGTAGCGCTCAGCAGCGAGGTCGATCACTTCGATGGCAGTTTCAAAATCTTTGACCTCGATACGCTTTTGCACAAAGATCGTGGCTAACTTGTCATTTCTAGTGACCCGGTCGAGCCCTTGCTCGACCCGTTCCACCATCGATCGCTGCAAGGATGGATTTTGTGGTAACTGATCTATTAGGTTGCGAGCCTCAGAATAGCGATTGGCTTCCATCAGCAGGCCAAATTCGAGCTCGAGTAGCTCGGATGAGGCTGGTCTTTGGGAGCGATAACTCTCAAGCAACTCGATGGCCTCACGCTGTCTGTTTTGTTGTTTTAAAGTTTCCACCTCGAGCACAAGCGCTATAGCTGCCTGGGTGCTGTCAACGGAGTTGGATGCCGCATCGCTCGCCAAGGTAGCGGCCTGGAAGCTCACGAGGAGCAATGTCCAGAAAATCGTGGATCTAGGATTTTTCAACAATGACATTGGTATCTATCTTCATGGTGCTTAGACTCGCAGTTCTTAGGCTCGGTTAAAAATGGTTCCTTTAGCCAGACGGTGAAGGCTCAAAAAGGTATCGCCTAAACGCCGGAATGAGGACGCTGATAATGTTGTTATAGCACTTGAGTTCCGTCAAAAATAGTCTCGTTGACGGATTCATTGACGGATTCATTGTCGGATTCGTTGAGGGTTGTCCGGGTTTGTGGAAAGCCCTGTCGCCAACTATTTCTAATCCTGTTTCTTAACGCTTTGGCGGCAGCTAGGACTTAGGAAAGCGTTGGTTACCATCTCTTCGGGTCAGCCCTTGATGGTCGAAATGCTCCAGAAGTTCAATGCAAAGATTCCGCCCGATTCCTGCTGCATCTCGATATTCTTGGACAGTGAACGATTGGCCGTTGTTGATGGTTTTGGTGAGCTCAACCAGTTCGGTGAAAGTCTCAGGCAGGAAAAACCGGTTTTTAATCGGATGGATCAGTAGTCCAGATTTAGCACATGCTGTTAGATGTTGTAACAATGATTTTGGCGAAACGGACATTTTATCGGCTAGATCATGCAGAACCGGGGGCTGTTTGGGATTCTCTCGTAAGTATCTGCTGACCTGGTCCAATAAACGTTGTGTTTCTGAGGGCAGGACAACAGTGATTCCCGGTAAGTGGAAGAGTGAACCTGACTGAGCGATTTTGTTTTGAGTTTTGAGTAGACTGAGCAGCGACTCGCCGTACAAGCAGTCCTTCGGTAAATGATTCGCAAGCTGCGCCTGATTCAAACCTTTCTCGTTGGGATGTGCGTCATGCCAGTCTTTTAGATTCTGCATGAGCTGCTGCGCGACGCCTTGGAACGCACTTGATAGCACCAGCAGGTCTTCAACACGCAATATTTCTGCATCCTCTGCAGAAAATGCAGTAATTTGTTCTGGCCGCCAATTGAGCATTCTCGTCAGTAGCGCTTTCGGTACCCCACCTGCTTTCTGGGAGATAAGAACTTTTGCGGCCTCATTGTCCGATTGAGCGTCCCGCAGGCCTTCTAAAAATGCGATTCGCTCTGGTTTGGCGCGACCTTTACTGATGGCTAACGGGTCAAGAACAACACCATAGCCAAGGGTGCGAGTCGCTCCTTGGTCACGAATAATGACGCGATCCCCCAGACAAAGCGTCAAAGGATCTTGAGTAACAAGCTGAACGAGGCCGTTCTGACCTGGGTCGATTGCTGGGTGTTGTAATAGGGCAACATGTCCAACTGTGTGTTGCGCCGCATGATAGACATGGACGGCAGTCCAATGTTTGGTCGGCTTTTTCTCGCCGCTCTCTAGCTGCAAAACCATATCGCAATGATTTCTGGCGGATAGGACAGGGTTTGTTGTCAGCCAAGTTCCGCGGTGGAGCGTACTCAGATCTGCATTAGGACCGGTGAGATTAAGCGCACAACGGTCCCCCGTTAAAGCAGAGTCTGCTACAGTATTTAACCGGTGCAATCCCCTGACCTTGAAAGAGTGATTTCGCTCAGGATTGCGAATGTCATCTGAAAGCTTGACTCCGCCAGACCGTATTGCGCCAGTCACAACAGAGCCCGAACCTTTCACGGTAAAGCTTCGATCAACAGCCAGTCGCAGGTAACCCGCGCTCTTGCGTTCGGCGAGGGATCCAGCGCGCTGTACAAGCATTGATTTAAGAGCCGCAATGCCATCTCCTGACGTGGCGGAACAATGCAGAACTGGAGTGCCTGTGTAGATTGAATCATCGAGTAAATGTTGGGTAGCGTCTGACACCGCGCTCAGACGCAAGGGCTCTACTCTGTCTACCTTTGTGATCACGATGATCATTTCCGGAATCGCCAGCGCTTCGATTATTGCCAGATGCTCCAGGGTTTGCGGCATGATGCCGTCGTCCGCTGCGATGACAAGCAATGCTAGATCAACTGAGCCAACGCCGGCGAGCATGTTGTTGATGAATCGTACATGGCCAGGAACGTCAACAAAGCCCAATTTATATCCGCCCAGTTCGGTATAGGCAAAACCCAGATCGATGGTCAGCCCTCGGTCCTGCTCCTCTTGCAAGCGATCGGTGTTAATTCCGGTAAGCTTTTGAACCAGCGTTGATTTACCATGATCAACGTGACCGGCGGTGGCGATAATCATAGCTAGTTGACGGTCTCCAAAGCAGATAATAAGGCCGCTGGATCATAGAGCGTTCGGAGATCAAATAGCAGCTGACTATCTTGAATTCGGCCGATGATTGAGGGCTCACCTAGTCGGAGCTTCGATGCGAAGTCCACAATATCTTGGTCGGCGTTCAATTCGGCGCTGGATTTGATAGCAAGGGCCCAACTGGGTAGGACATCGATGGGGAGGGCACCACTGCCGATTTGGCTTTTTGTCGTTACCAAATCTACCTGAAACCGATCACTCATCACCGCAGCCGCCGCTGGTAGCAAAGCTTCACCGAATTTTTGTATTTCCACAGCGGGTCGCGATAAATCTTTTAGAGTTGGAAGGTCTTTAATGAGCGCCTCTGGCGTCAAATAGAGCTTTAACACCGCCGTTAGTGCCGCCAGCGTCATTTTATCAACCCGCAATGCTCGCTTCATTGGATTTTTTTTGATCGCGTCGATGGCGGCTCGAGTTCCCACAATGAGGCCTGCTTGCGGCCCGCCAAGAAGTTTGTCACCACTGAACGTAACAACATCCGCACCACTGCGAAGCGCATCTTGGACGGTGGGTTCGTAGGGAAGATTGTATCGGGTAAGGTTAACCAAAGTGCCGCTGCCAAGATCTGTCATAAATGGCAGATGATATTGATGAGCAAGATTCGACAGTGCTTTCTCTGTGACGGACTCGGTGAACCCTTGTATTTGGTAGTTGCTGGTGTGCACCTTCATGAGCAGCGCCGTTTCTTCATTGATGGCGGCTTCAAAGTCAGATAAGCGTGTTCGGTTGGTGGCGCCTACTTCTACCAGCGAACATCCCGACTGGGCCATAATCTCGGGAACACGGAAAGATCCCCCGATCTCCACCAATTCTCCGCGTGAAACGGGTACTTGGCGGTTATGCGCTAAAGTATTAAGCGCTAGCATCACTGCGGCAGCATTGTTATTGACGACGGTTGCTGCCTCGGCCCCGGTGATTTCTTGAAGGAGGCGCTCGAGCTCGAGGTCTCTATCACCACGGCGCCCTGTTTCGAGGTCGAATTCGAGGTTAGAAGGACCTGATGCAACTTGAAGCACCGCTTGGAGCGCTTGCTTCGGCAAAACGGCTCGGCCTAAATTGGTGTGCAGGACCGTTCCAGTTAAGTTCAGAACTGATCTGAGCGTTTTAGCTTGTCCGGACAAGGCGCGTTCAGCGGAATCCAAAAGTGTCGATTCTGAAAGGGTAAGTTCTCCATCCTCGAAAAGTCTTTCGCGAGCATCTGCAATCGAGGCTTTGAGTGCAGCGGTCACGCGGGTGCGCCCAAATAATTCGACTAAGCGCCGTCCCTCAGCCCCCCTTGTGAGTCGGTCAATACTGGGAAATTGTTGGGCGGGGTGGGACAACGACTAATCCATAGGGCCAATGGGTTGCATTGACTTTTGAAGGGAACCCACGGTTCGAATCCAAGGTTCAACCCCATTATCGAACTGCGACATCCAGGACTGCTTGGCATCACTCGCCAGCTGAATATCATCGAACGTGTCAAGCACAAGGACGAAAAGTGGTTTTTTGAGTGGTTGAACCTTGAGCACCATTGGTTCAGCGAGATCAACTGAGGATGCAAAGCTTAGGATGCCACGAATGGTTTTATCGGCCTTAAGCTGTACCGCAAAATCATCCAAAGGCAGATCCATGAAATAGTCATAAGTCGCATCCCAGGAAGTCGCCGGGCTCTCTAGCGCATCATAGGCGATCACTGAATCGGTACGGGTCAATTGATCCAGTCGTGCAAGGTCCGCAACGGCTTGCGCTTGAGCTCGAGGCGCTTGAGCTTTTGTGGCGGTCAGTCGTGCAGGGTTTCCAGTCGCTGCAACTTGAGTCGGCGCAGTGATTGTCCTCGGTGGTGCGTCGAGCGGGGTTTGTGCGGGTGTCGTCACGCCAACTTCTAAACTTGCCAACTGAGAAACCGAAGCTTCACGCGTTTCGGCATCCGCGATGAAGATTTCCGCCAGAGAGGTCTCAGCCGGAAAGGGTCTAGTCGCTGGCACAACAATGTCTGATACGATTCTATCGACCGACCCCGCTGCAACGTATCGGTCAACGGATGGTCCTTGTTCTGTCGATTCTGCATCAAAATTAATCGGTTGGGACGAGGGCCCAACTTGCCGCCTCATAGTCGACGCATCAATAAAAATGCCTTGAACCTGATCGACGGCTAACGCGGCCGTTGATTTCTCAAGCTCAGAACTTGGGATAGGTGTAGGGCGAGGGCTACCGCTGGATGGATCCGGCTCGACATCCGACAGCACGATAGCAGCAGCAGGGCTGGCTAAAGTCAAAGCTTGATCGCTAGCCGAAACAAAGGGGGCAACGATCGGTAGCGCCTCTGTGATTGTGGGTGAAATTAGGGCAGCTGCAATGCTTTTGATTTGTGGTTCGCCGTAAAGCTGATGGTGGAGATTATGGTTATCGGTCATCGAGTGATCATGAGCCAACAATCCCGTGATCTCAGGATTTCGGCTGACTTCACTGGTTGGATTTTGATGAATGGCCAGGACCGGAGAGGGGATGCCGATTCTAGATTTAGGTTGAGCAGCTTTAGGGGACGCCGCAATTAGGTGTTGGATGGGAGTGCTCTCGGGAACGCTCAGAAGAGTCCCTAGTTCCGACTGGCTTTTGGAATTTAAAATGCTCTCGACTGCGACACTTTCGATGGGGATATTGATCCGAAGAGCCGTTGATTGCGCTCTTTCGGACTCGGAAAGCCCATCCGCAGTAGCCGAGCTTAGCAGTGAAGCGACGCGAGATTCTCGTGGGGGACTTGGATTATCGCTGGTCAGAGAGAAATTGGCTTGAATGGGTATTAATGGCGCTGTGACGGTCCTCAGTTTAGTCTCTTCTGGGAATCTATTCGCCTGAGCTTCAGATAGACTCGGGCCGCAAGACCACGCTTCGCCTGCAACCAAGCCGACGCAAAACCATCTTTGGTCGTTGTCACGGTACATGTTCGGAATTTCGGCGGCACAGACGGGGTTTGTTGGATCAGAGTCAGCACCATCACAGGGCTTCTGGCTGATTAAATTGCAGCTCGAGAGCACGCCGAGAGCCAGAGCGATTGCGATGTAGCGCATATTCGTTTCCATAAACTGAGTACTCCCTGATAGGAGGCATCATAATAGATTATCCGCTGAATTCCGAGAGCGGTCGGTGAGCCATCTGAGGGAATAATCCATACACTCCGCCGGTATGCAAAAAGATAACATCGCCGCCGGTAATGCCTTCTTTTTCAATCTGATCGAGCATGCCTCGAAACGCTTTAGCCGTGTAAACGGGATCAAGGACGACACCTTCGAGTCGGGCGACTTTTTCGATGGTGGCAAAGTCGTCAGGAGAGGCAATACCGTAACCAGCTCCAATATAGCCGTCGAGCAGTCCGTCCACCTTTGGCGTGACTGATCCCTCGAAATCTCGCCTCCATTGAGCCAAGTCGAAATCAAGTTTTTGTCGGAAATGCGCAGCATCTTCAGAAACACAGATGCCTCTGAGCTCAGATGAAAGTCCATATAGCGAGCCTCCGAGCAGTAGCCCACCAAAGGTTCCACCAGAACCCACTGCCAAAAAGAGGTGACTGGGTTCAATATCTTCTGCAGCATAATCGGCCTTTAACTCTCTGGCGGCGCCGATGTAACCCCAGAGTCCTAATGCATTACTTGCCCCGATTGGGATGCTATAGGGCGTGTCACCTTGGCCGATATAATGTGCCATCGTTTTTTGATAGGTCTGGTCAAGCTGAGCAAATTCCTCGCCAGTCGCGTAATGAATCTTCGCCCCCAATAGGTGATCGAGCAGTAGGTTGCCATTGGCAAATTCTTGCGGCCGTCCTCGAAGGATCAAATGGCTTTGTAGGCCTAACTGCGCCGCAACGAGCGCTGTGGCTCGGCAATGATTAGACTGTAAACCACCGCTGGTGATCAGGACGTTCGCCCCAAGGGCAATTGCCTCTGCGAGGACGAATTCTAACTTTCGAATTTTATTACCGCCTCCGATGCCGTCGGTGAGGTCGTCTCGTTTTATCCAAATTCTGGGGCCGCCAATCGCCTCCGAGAGCCGATCTAAGGGTTGAAGCGGCGTCGGCAGTCGGGCCAAGTTTAATTTTTCAGGGGTTATCACGGCGGTCACCATGAATGACAAAGCGGCTTGAGGTTGTCATCGCGGTTCCCTCTGGAGTTACAATCTCGGTGAGCAACAGGAGATCTGCTCGCCCCAAGGCTGTTAGATCATGTTCGAAATTGTCGATAGAGTCTGGCACCCTGGATCGGCATAACAGCTCCGAGCGGACTGGTTTTAGAAATGTCGCCTCCGAATGACTAACGACGGTGTTGCCGATTAGGCCCAACCGACCGAGTTGAAGTTGCACCAGGCCCCAGCCAGTCAGTGCCGAGATGGCCGTTAAACTGCCTCCGAATGCGCTGCTTTGATGGTTGATATTGGGTTCGAGCGGCGCTGTTAGCTCTAAGCTCGACCCATCAAATGATTTGACTCGTATCCCCATTGCGGTACTGATGGGAATCAGTCGATGAATAACTGCTTCGAGTTCGGCTCCGCTGTTGACAATAATTTCGTTTTTCACAGGTCAAATGTTTCCGTCTAAGGACGGGTATAATACACCGGCATTTGCTAAAAGAGTCCAAAATGCTTGTTCATAAACATTTGATGCATTCCATGATGAAGTTTTCCTGGGCACCGTTTTATGGGTTGGCAATCATCTCAGGACTGCTGATTTCGGCCTGCCAGCCTACCGAGACCATTTCTGTTGTCTCCGGTAAAACAATGGGAACAACCTATCAAGCCTCCATCGTTCATGCTCCCTCGGAGACGCTAGAATCTATCCATCTTAAAATTGACAAAGAACTATTAAATATCAATAGTTTAATGTCAACATATGATAATGAATCTGAAATATCTCGCTTTAATCGAGCTGAGATCAACAGGCGGTTTGCGCTTAGTCCAGAAACGTTCCAAGTTGTTCAGTTTAGTCTTCTCGTCGCTCGGTTGACGAACGGCGCTTTTGATCCGACCGTGGGACCGCTGGTCGATCTTTGGGGATTCGGCCCCCCGGGAGGGCGTCAGATTATTCCTGATGAAGTCGCAATAAAATCTGCAAAAAGTAAAGTGGGTTTTCAATCTCTGATCTTGACATCTGAACCTGCAACCTTAACCGCTCGACAGCCAAGACACCTCGATTTGTCCGCGGTTGCAAAGGGTTTTGCGGTTGATCAAATAGGGGCTTTGCTTCAAGACGCGGGTTATCAGTCGTTTCTGGTAGAAATTGGTGGAGAATTGCTTGCTAAGGGATCTAAACCGGGCGGTTTACCCTGGCGCGTTGCTGTGGAGCTCCCTGACAGCCGGCTCAGGAGTATTCTGAGAACGCTGCCTTTGATCGATCAAGCCATCGCGACTTCAGGAGATTATCGCAATTACTTTGAGTATGAAGCGCGACGATTCTCACACACACTGGATCCACGAACAGGTAATCCTGTAACCCACAAATTAACCTCAGTTACAGTTTTGGCCGATACGGCGATGAAGGCAGATGGGTGGGCGACTGGATTGGCTGTTCTGGGCCCCGTTGACGGACTGGAGCTTGCTGATCAATTGGGTATTGCAGCGTTAATGTTGGTCCGCGGTAAGGACAATCTTACTCTGGTTGAGAGCCAAGCCTTTAAAGATTATCTCAATAGAGTGAATTCGGAGCCGGGGGCACCCTAGCTGACTGAATGCTTGAATTCATTGGGGGTTGACCGTGATTTAGTCACAGCTAATATGTTAAAGATTTGAGCGTTCCGCTCGTCCGCTCTTCTCAGTGCCCGAGGAGAACGGGTTTGATCAGTTTTAGCATTCCATAAAACAAACCTTTTCCGATCAAACAGGTGCTGATCTGAAACCTCGGGGCATGGGAAAGCATTAACAAAAGATCATTTAAAACCATTGAAAAACAGGCTAAGAAAACCGACTTAAGGCTAGCTTGCAAGATAGATGGGCTCAAGATCGATAGAAAGTAACTGAATCAAAGCTTAAGATAAGGCGCTCAATAGCGATATAATGAATTGAGGCAGGTTCAACCAAGAAAGGTAAGAGCATGATTGAATTTTTTATGACGTTCGTCGTCTTACTATCAGTCGTCGTGATTATGGCGGTCGGCGTAATGCGAGGCAGGGCTCCAATTTCTGGTTCTTGCGGCGGCTTGAACAATCTGGGGGTGGATGGCGCTTGCGAAATCTGTGGGGGTAACCCTGATCAGTGTGAAACTCCTGATGGAATGCCAACAGGACCCTCTAAAGCGGTCAAAGCGACCAATGTGATGGAAGCTTAGGTTTCATTTGTTTTCAGCAATTCTTTCCATTCTGAGGTCAGACACAACAGAATCTTGCTATTGATCCCGAAGTTTTTGAGGTCCTGGCCTCCAGACAGAGCTTTTTCCAGCTTCCTTCCCTTAGCGACCAATTCTCAGGGGATATAAGGCTTGGGTCTAGCACCGGAAAAGGAAAGTTGTTCGCCATCTGCCAGGTTGTCACGATTGGGCACTAAAAGATGATACGCACTGAAGAGGGTTAACAGGTAGTCCGTCCAACATCGATCATTGAGTGCATCTGATTAGTCTAAAAAATCCTCGTCGAGGAGGTCGTCTCTAATCTGCGCCCTTCGTGCTAAAGATTGACGATTTAATAAATATTGGTGCAATGATTTCTGCTGTTCACTGCTTAAGCCTGTAAATTCAATACCTGAACGGAATCCGTCACCCTCAGCCTGCATTCTGCTGTAGCGTATCCTAGCGAAGCAGGTGAGGACCCAAGCGCCTTCATGAATCAGGACCCGCAACGCAATAGACTCTGAGTCACGCAACAGTTGTTGGGTCAAAAGGCCAGCACCGCCCAGACTGACATCGGTTAAGGTTGAGCCGAATTGTTCTGGCGCAGTGATTTCATTCAGAAAAACCCGGCGCCCGATCAGTTCTATTTGTTGGTTCATGTTGGAAAAATACTGGCTATGTGGTGTCTGTTGGCGGTCTAGCTCGGCATTCAATTTCCTACCCTGGCGCTGAAGACTGCGAAGTTGCCCCGTAGTTGAATTTCCTCTGAATAATCAAAATGCTCCTCGGGATTCGATGTTGCTGTTTGATCGGCATTGATCAGCTTATACTCACAAGGCAGTGCTTCCTCCAAACGAAAAAAATCACGGCCGTCAATGTCCCTCATTTTAAATTCCAACAATTACGATATGAATGATCAGTGCGAGCCCAGCCTTCTTCCGGTGTGTGGGTCTAATCGTCAGCGTAGTATTGATGATCAAAAAAGTGCCCGGGTCGGCTCAGTCGGTTCGCTCCAATATACTCGGGTTGAATGTAGATACCAATCGATGGGCCTCGGCGTATGAAGGGCTGGGTCATCAACCTTTCGATTAAAATGGCAGGGCGGCTTCGGGTTAATGTTTTTCGAAGGCGTTCTGAGGGCCTGCCGATCTTTGGATTAAGTTTGGCGGTCGCAATCCTTATTATAGTTTTGTCGGTCGTCAATGGATTTGAAGTTGCGATGCGCGAGCGGGTGCTGGCTTTGTTTCCCCATGCAGTTATTTTGAATGCGGTCAGTGCGCCACTCACTGAGCGTCAAATTTCTAGCGTGACTCAAGCCTCTGGGGTTGTTGCGGTTGCGCCCATTGCAGAAATTTCTGCAATACTCGTGGCCAATGGCGAGCATCACCCAGCGTTGGTCACGGCGATCGATCCCAGCCAAGAGGGGGAGGTGAATGCAGTTGTTGATTTTATGGTGAGCGGCCGTTGGTCTGCGCTCGCCGAAGCGCCTTTTGGCATTACTTTAAGCACCCATTTGGCGGAAAGACTGAAGCTCGTAGTTGGTGATCGAGTGACTATAATGCTCCCTGTCGTAGAGTTTTCCTTGATAGGCTTGAAGACACGATCTAAGCGATTTAAGGTTGTTGGTACCTTTGATACAGACTCTGATTTAGACAAATCGGTGGTCTATATTGAGCGAGCCGCGGCCCAAGCTCTCCTGTCAGACCGCTACCTTGAGGGCCTTCGTTTAAAGGTCAATGACCTGTTCGACTCGCGACGAATCCTTGAGCAGATCTATATTGCGAATCTGGCGCAGCCGATTAGGGGTAATACCTGGATGAGTCGGCAAGGAAATTTGTATGCAGCGATTGGGCTTCAGAAGTCAATCATGTTTGTTTTGTTAGGGTTGCTGATTGCTGTGGCCGCATTTAACGTCACGTCGCAGTTAGTGATTTTTGTTGAGGAGCACCGCGCAGATGTCGCGATTTTAAAGACCCTTGGAGCAACCCCTGGCGAAATTAGATCAGTTTTCGTTGCTCAAGGTTTAGGGCTCGGGGTTCTAGGAACCGTCATCGGACTAATTATCGGTTACCTCGGCTGTGACGCTCTGCAGCTGGTTTTGAATGTTGCTTCGGAGGCCTTTGGGTGGGCGGTTCTTGAGCAGTATTTTGTTCAGTATTTGCCGATTGACAGGCAAGCTACGGACTTTTTGATTGTCTCCTTGATGAGTCTTTTAATGTGCGTCCTCGCGAGCTTGTACCCAGCGCACCGAGCAGCGCAAATGATGATCACCGAAGGGCTCAATGATGGCGGATAACAATCAAGAGCAGGCAGCAATCGTTGCAGAAGGCATCGCTAAACGGTATACCCTTGGGCCTGAGGACGGGGTCAACGTCTTGCTCGATTTGGATTTGACGGTGTGGCCGGGAGAACATTTGGCGATTACAGGAGCGTCGGGTAGCGGTAAAAGTACGTTGCTGCACATCCTTGCAGGCCTTGAGTTTTCAGATTCAGGTTCTGTGTTGTTGCAGGGGCAACGAATTACATCGTTGTCTGATTCAGATCAGGCTCGGTTTAGAAATGCCAACCTTGGCTTTGTCTATCAGTTCCATCATCTTATCGAAGAACTCACCGCGGTTGAGAACGTTGCTTTGCCAAGCAGAATCGGCGGCCTTGAGCAAGATTCGGCGGTTGAACTGGCCGCTGAGTTGCTCAGTCGATTATCTCTGACGGACCGGCTCAATCACTACCCCAGTCAATTGTCGGGAGGAGAGCGGCAGCGGTGCGCGATTGCCAGATCAATGATCAATCGACCTAGGATTATTTTTGCTGACGAGCCGACGGGTAACTTAGACCAGCATTCTGCGATGTCCGCCAGCGCGCTGCTTAAAAATCTCTGCCAAGAATTCGGGGTGACATTAGTCGTCGTCACCCATAACTCGGCGCTCGCCAATCAAGCCGACCGGCAGTTGGTCCTGCGCGACGGCCAGTTGCACGTGTCCCAATGATTCACCCCGTCGCCTTATCCATTGCATTTCGATTCGTCTCGACTGGATTAGGCCTCAAAGGCGGTCGGCGGTATGTTCGGTTCGTGAGCCGGGCCTCTGTGGTGGGCATTGTGCTCGGTACTGCGGCTTTGATCATGGTCGTCTCAGTGATGAACGGATTCGATCGGGAATTGCGGTCGAGATTGTTAAAGGTGACACCCCACCTCACAGTCGATGCGACGGTTCGTTCACGGAGCCTGCTTGATTTTGATGGCCTTCGAAAGGTTTCCCCTTATCTATCTAGCGAAGCGCTGCTCCTTGGTCAACAGGATGGACGCTTGTTTCGCTTACAGGGCCTTTCCCAGGAAGACCCTCAGGTTTCGCTCATTCGCAAGGCATTGAGGAGCGGGCGTTGGTGGACTACAGACGATGTCGCCCCAATTGTCATTGGAGAGGGCATTGCTTATCAATTTGGGTTGAGCGTGGGGGATGCGGTTCAGGTGGCCCTGGTTGAGGTGTCTGAGCAGGGTGACCAAGTCATTCCTAAGATCGTCAGCTTCACGCTGACGGGCACCTATGCTTTGGGCGCGGAGACGGATCATCGATTAGCGATGACGGATCTCGGGTCGCTGTCATCCTTATTGGGTAGAGATCCAGTGTCACGAGTCGATTTAGATGACCCCATGCGTGTGCGCGCCGTCTCCTCTGAATTAATCCAAAGTGGTTTGAAAATTAACAATCGATGGGATTCTGAGTTTGGTGCTTTTTTCCAAGCGGTAAAACTTGAAAAAATCATGATGGGATTGTTGTTGTCGATGCTGGTCGGTCTGGCGTTGATCAGCTTGAGCTCAGGAATGAGGATCGTCATGCTTGAGAAAAAGGCAAGCAGTCAAATTTTAGTAGCGCTTGGAATGACCCCAAAAATCTGTCGTCAAATTTTCTTTGTTCAAGGAGCTGTTTTTGCGGCGCTAGGCATTTTTTTGGGCGCCTGTCTGGGTGTTCTCGGCACGGTACTTCTGCCAGCAATCATGGAAACTGTTCAAAGTCTAACGGGGTTTTCTGTGGTGTCAGGGAGTTACTTCTCTGAGCTTCCAGTTGAGCTTAGGCTGTTCGATACGATGGTAATTCTCGGTGCTGCAATGTTTTCGAGCCTCATTGTGATCCTACTCGCGATTCGATCGGCCAGTCAGCGGTCTACCCTCTTTGATCTTAAGTGATTCCAATAGAAATAAGTAACGCCGTAGCCGCAACCACCTGCAACAACGCCGCAGGTGAGGCAACCGACGATCAGTGGTAACCAAATCTCTTTTAATCGCAACACCAGCCAATCCCAAGAAAGTTCGATGGTGGTGAAGGTGACTGTCTCTCCAGTAATCCATGTGCCGACTTCGTAGGCAAAATACATCATCGGTCCCATAGTAATGGGGTTGCTAATCCAAACGATGGCAATGGCAATTGGGATATTGCATCGGCGCCAAATACAAAAGAGTAAGCAGGGCAACATTTGAAATGGGATGGGCAAGAAGGAACACACAGCGCCCCAAAAAAAAGCTTCGGGAACGCTCTGCGCGTTCATATGCCATAGATCAGCATCATGGATAAAATTGCCGAAGATTCTAAAAGCTTTGTGTTTTTGCAATTGGCTGCGCTTTGGCAGGAATTTTTTTAAATTCATATCAACGATGTCTTGATCTGCAGCGAACCTAGATGCAGTTTTACCCTTTGCTTGCGGGTTTACCCGTGATCGCTTACAAGCGGTTAGGCTCGATCGCTGAATATATAGCAAGGCTGCCGAAGATACTACGGCATGGCAAGCGTCGGACTGACTCTTTTACTGATTCAACAATGGTCTCTGTTACTGCCTGAACTCCCAGACAGCACAGCGCTGTGGGTCGGGCTGCCTTTTGCTCTGGCGGGCCTTTGATATCAAGCTCTCAAAGGTTTGGCTGTTGTTTATCTTTTGGCCTTTGCTCAGCTCGAGGCACTGAGCGCTTTACCGAACCCGAGAGAGATTGTCGCTCGAGACCATGCGCTGGTCCGCGTTGAGGGGAAAATTGTCTCGGTGATCCGCGATCAAGGGGAGTTTTTAAGCTATCAGCTCAAGGTAAAGCGCGCAGCGGACCCCGCGCTCGTGGGACACCAGCTGATAATCGCTGATCGCCATTTGGAGCACCTAAAGACCTTAAAATCAGCGGTAAGTTTAGATGCTACGGTTCAGCTGAGGTCCCTGGCTAGCCACGTCAACATCCATCCTCGGAACGATCAGATGTCAACCTTTTATCGTGGTGTAACGGGTCGCGCTTCAATGATCATGATGCACCCCGTAGAGCAGGGCAGACGCATGGTCAGTCCGTTGCCCATTCGTCAAAAATTCTCGGATTGGATCAACAAAGAGGTGAAAGATCCTCGGGCGAGACCGGTGATCAAAGCGTTGACGGTTGGCCGAAATGATTTCTTGAGCAGCGGGGATCAATGGTTGCTTCAGAAAACGGCAACAGCGCATCTGCTCGTAATCTCTGGACTTCACATGACGCTCGTAGGTTGGGGTAGTTTTCGGGGTCTGCGCTACTTTGGGTTTTCTTACAGGATAAGCCTGGTGGCTGGCAGCGCGGCCGCAATGTTCTACGCGTGGCTCGCAACGGGAGGCGTCTCTGTGCTTCGCTCTGGGCTCATGCTTGGTTTTTTGATGGCCGCGGGGCTGTTTCGGTTTCCTCGGTCTGGCTGGGGAATTTTTTGGTTAACCTTCGTCTTAACACTATTGGTTTCTCCAACGATCAGTGGTCTGACAGGTTTTTGGTTCTCCTTTGGCTGCGTCGCAAGCTTGCTGACGCTGGCGCGGATTCAAGGTGAGGAATCATTAGGGCTTTTTTTTAAGGCTTTGCTTACGATTCGCATGCAGTTACTGCTCGGCTTGCTGATGCTACCGGTCGTAACCTATTTTATAGGTGTTAGCTCGCTGATTGGGCCCCTCGTTAACGTGATCGCGATTCCTTTCGTTGCTCTTTTTGTCTTGCCCGCTTCAATTATCGTTCTTCTAATGTTTCTCCTGAGTGAGCTCTTACAATGGAGTTGGATTCAATCGATCGCGAGATTCAGCTTAGAGATTGCAGAATTTGTAGTGATGGCTTTATGGTTTTTACTAGATTGGGCAGGGATAATGGCTCAGTTGATCAATTTGCCAGCTTTACCCGTGGTTTACCTTGTGCTTTTAGCTGCAGGCTTATGCATTGTCTTTTCTGGCCTAAAATTAGGGCACTGGACGCTCGTTCTCGCCCTTTGCGGTCCGCTGATGGCACCCAAGGTGAACAAGCCCAAGTTAGGCGCTTTGAAGCTTTTGGTCATGGATGTCGGGCAGGGAACGAGCGTGCTCATTCAAACAGCAAATCATTATCTGCTGTTCGATGCGGGACCTAAAACTCGGTATGGTTTTGATGCGGGTGCGAAAGTGGTCTTGCCACAACTGCGGGGCCTTGGGGTCTCTAAAATTCATCAACTCATTATCTCTCATAGCGATGCCGATCATGCCGGTGGCCGAGCCGTGATAGAGCAACGGTTTCGAATCGAAGGGGTTACGGATTCGAGCGCTCAGGCGTGTCTACAAGGTCATGCGTTTGACCTCGACGAAATTACCTTTCGCTATTCGAGATGGCAGCAAGCACAGACGCAAAATGACGGCTCTTGCCAGTTGAGTATTGAAGGGTTAGGTTACAAAATTCTTTTAGCGGGAGATATTGGGGCCGAAGCTGAGGTGGCGTTACTGCCGGATCTGCCTAGGGGTATCGATCTTCTTCTGGCGCCTCACCATGGGTCTCGGTCTTCTTCCAGCCCTGCCTTACTGAATCAATTGATGCCGAAATGGGTGGTCTTTTCAATGGGGCCTTGTAATGCTTTTGGTCATCCACACCCTGAAATTGTGACGCGTTATTCCAACCGCGGTAGCCGATTACTATTTACAGGACAACAAGGTGCAGTAGAATTGCCGCTGATCACAGCGGTATCCAGTTGAGATCCTCCGCGAGGTCTGAATACGCTCGATTTTGGTTAGCATCGCAACCAAACCATTAGTCGTTCCGTTTCGTTAGCCTAACTACAAGCGAACCCATTCATCGAATGGGCGCCACTTTTCATTGAGATTTATTATGGCAGCAGGTCACCCGATTATTGAGCAGCTCGCGCTAGAGCAAATCGAACATAATCTTTTTCGAGGGTACAGCGAGAACCTAGGAACCCCTCGGGTCTTTGGTGGCCAGGTCATTGGCCAAGCCTTGATAGCCGCCCTCAGAACTGTCAATGATCGACACTGCCATTCGCTCCATGGTTATTTTCTTAGGCCAGGAGATCCCTCGCTACCGATCATCTATGAAGTGGATCGAATTCGCGATGGACGAAGCTTCACGACTCGTCGGGTCATTGCGATACAGTCTGGCCAAGCGATTTTCAATATGTCGTGTTCGTTTCAAGTGCTAGAAACAGGGCTAAGGCACCAGATGGAAGCCCCGGAAGTCCCCAAACCTGATGACCTGCCGGACGAAAATGAGGTTTTTGCATCGCGAACCCAAAAATTACCCGAACCTATGGTCGAAATGATGATGCGAGAGCGTCCGATTGAGCTCAAACGGGTAGAGCCTGTTGACTACCTTAATCCGATCAAGGGACCTGCAAAACAACACACATGGTTTAAAGCGCGCGTTCCGCTGGGTGACGACATCGCGATGCACCAGTGTCTGCTAGCGTATGCATCTGACATGGGGATCTTGAGCACTTCGACACTGCCTCACGGAAAGTCATTTTTAACCGGCTTAATGACGGCGAGCCTGGATCATGCGATGTGGTTTCATCGGCCTTTTCGCTTCGACGAATGGATTCTTTTTGCTCAGGATTCACCGACAGCAGCTGGCGCTAGAGGGTTTAATCGAGGAGCGATGTTCACCGAACAAGGTGACCTTATTGCTTCAGTGGCTCAAGAAGGCCTCATCAGAGAAATTGACTGAAAAGCCGAGCGGTCATTCTGGCGTCACGCGCTTTAGTGCCTGAATCAACACTTGTTTATCGCCGTGGCTTAAAAAGCCTCCGAGTTCAGACTCGTGGTTATGGCTCCTAATCGCGACTCGAGCACCGCCCCAAGGGTGCGTGGCTGGCGTCACAAGATATTTAGCCCAATTCCGCTGGTAGACCTGAGCGGTTTCCGCTCGTTTGATGCCTTGCTCGATTTTAACGCTATGTTCGGTGACGGTGATCACTTCCTGGCGATTGCACTGCTTAGTACAGTAGAACATACAGACGGCGAGGGCGCTGAGTTCTACAACAGAGAATGGTAATATTATCCAGGCCCCCGCTAATAAAAAGCCGATGCCGACGGCGGCCGAGACGGCGGTCAGAGTATAGAGTAGGTATAAATTATAGCGCCAAGTCCACGAATAGTTAGGTCGAAGGACAATCCGCCCAGTATGGGTTTCATCACAAATATCCAGTTCAACCATTGGGGTGCCAACCTCTATTCATCATTAGTTTCTATACTTGGTTTCTGTACTCGGTTTTTAAACCTTGGTTTCTAAGCATGACTATCTAACAGTTGTGATAAAGCGGTCATTAGGCGCGCATGCTCCTCTGGGCGACCCACCGTGATACGTAATTTGTCTGCTAACCGCTCATCTGGAAAATACCTAACCAGTATGTTGTGGGCTTTAAGGCCTCGGTAAATCAGGTCTGCACTAATAGGCGAAGTCTGAGGGACAGTGGCCAAAACGAAATTTGCTTGTGATGGTAAGCAGTCAAACCCGATTTGACGAAGCTGCTGGACGAGATCCTCTCGGTGCTGGCTGATTTTATGCCAATTGTCCCGGGCGTACGCCTGGTCTTTGATCGCAACGGTCGCTAACGCCTGGCTAATGGCGTCTAAATTGTAGCTATCTCTCGTTTTATGAAGCATCGGCTCGATGAGATGCCTAGGCCCGATACCATATCCAAATCGAAGACCCGCCAAACCATAACCTTTGCTCAAAGTCCTTAGTAGAACAACGTTCTCGGATTCAGCTGCAAATCGCGAAAGATCATAGTCAGGATCTCCAATAAAGTTGACGTAGGCTTCGTCGATTACCAACAGCCCCTTAATATTTTTAGAGATTTCAATAAGTTCAGCGGCACGGGTCAGGATGCCGGTCGGTGCGTGGGGGTTTACGACGAATGTCAGTTGGCATGACTCTGCGTTAATTTGATCCGAAAAATCGGTAGGCAATAACCAGTTATCGGTAAGAGGGACCGAGAAAGGCCGTGCATCTTGTATTCGCGTTAGTATTGGGTAAAGCGAATAAGTTAGATCTGTCATCCCAACGGCTGCGCCCGGATCAACAAAGGTTGTTAGGAGCAGACGCAGTAATTCATCGCCGCCCCGGGTTGCAATAATATTCTCGGCTTTGATGCCGTGTAAGGCGGCGGCTTCCTGCCGGAAGCCATCAGAAGTGGGCTGTGGGTAGCGGCGAAGATCTCCGATGCTGATTTGCGCCAGGAGTTGCTGCGTCAGAGGCGAAGCCGGGTAGGCATTCTCATTGGTATTAAGTTTAATAAGGTCAACATCATCGCGCTGCTCTCCTGATACATAACCTTCTAAATCAGCGATGTTGCCGCGCTGGAAATTAACTTTCATCACCAAACCCTTCATAGTTGACCTTTAGAATCTCTGCATTGACAGGCCCCGCGGGACGGTCCAGCAAAACATCGTCGCCTTCTCGTTTGCCCATCAACGAGCGTGCGACTGGGCTTTTAAGGCTGATCCAGCCCCGCTTTAAATCGATCTCATCCTCGCCAATGATCCGTAATTTTAACTCGGGTCCAGTATCAGGTTGTAACCAAACCCAGGCCCCGAAATATATTCGGGA